>JAABUS010000863.1_pt1 | contig 71846 bp, 71 predicted proteins | sample 5560161 | NCBI WGS metagenome assembly JAABUS01 (sample SAMN10711885, study PRJNA513376) | rock metagenome | isolation source: Antarctica rocks | place: Antarctica: Victoria Land, Trio Nunatak nord | collected 2016-01-04
GTCTGGAGCAGACGGCCTTCCAGGGCTGGGTGTTGGGTCACCTGTCCCAGACAGAGATCAGGGAAGGAAACATCATTTCGGCTCGCGCCCACGCCGAAGAAGGACTCGCGCTCTCACGGCAACTAGGAGACTCCTACGGCATGGCACTGGCGCTCGAAACTCTGGGGATGGCGGCGCTGGCGCAAGGGGACCCCGACCAGGCCGAGAAGTTCTTGATCCAGGGTCTAAAGCGTGTGCGAGAACCGGGGTTCCAGATAGATACTCTGGAATATCTGGACGCGCTCGCCTACGCCGCCAACGCGCGAGAACGTCCCGCCCGAGCGGCGCGGCTTCTAGGCGCGGCCGAAGCTCTGCGGGAAGAGATCGAAGCCTTCCGCCCGCCCCCCGAACACGCGACTCACGCGCGCGAGACCTCCAGCATCCGCGATCAACTAGACGAAGCCACCTGGAAAACGGCATGGGCCGAAGGATGCGCCATGTCCCTCGAAGAAGCGGTGGAGTACGCGCTGACGGAGGAGTCCGCCCCACCAGCCGAGCCGAAAGGGGCGTATCGTTCACGCTAAATGTAAACAATGTAACTCCAACAGGGAACTTCGGAGGAGGCAGCATCCCGGAGGGCGCCTCGTTCAACATGTTCATAACCGGCGTCACAGACCCGAGTTAGGTCGACACGGCGGCGGGCTTTAGCTACGCCTTCGACTGCGGCGATGGCTCCGGCTACGGCGCTTTCAGCTCAAGCATTTCAGGAAGTTGTCAGGCAAGCGCCGACAACGGCACCCGCACGGTGAAGGGCAAGGTCAGAGACAAGGACGGCTGGGTCACCGAGTACCAGGACACCATGAATATCTATAACGTCGCCCCGATAGCCGCCTTCAACGCTCCGGACTCCGCCGTCGAGGGAGGCAATTTCACCGTCTCGATGAGCACCCCTTATGATCCTAGCTCCGCGGACACGGCGGCAGGCTTCACCTACGCTTACGACTGCAACAACGATGGTCAGTATAACGATACCGACAGCAACGGCGCTTCCGCTAGCTGCCGCGCGGGGTCGCCCGGAACCCAGACTGTGAAAGCGAAGATTTTTGATAAGGATGGCGGCACTTCGACCTATTCCAAAGACGTCACCATCGTAGCGGATGATGTAGCGCCCAGCGGAACCATCTCCATCAACGGTGGCGCCGCATACACCAGGAGCGCCTCGGTCAACCTTACACTCAACGCCAGCGATCCCTCCCCCAGCTCGGGTATATTCGGTATGCAGTTCTCAAACGATGGCATTAACTGGTCAGCCGTCCAGGGCTACAACACCACCAAGAGCTGGACACTCGTTAGCGGTGACGGGACCAAAACCGTCAGGGTCAGGTATATCGACTGGGCGGGCAACGTCTCGACCTTCCAGGACGCGATCAGGCTCGATACCACGAGGCCAACTGTAACAGGGATGTCTCCGAGGCCAACCTCCACCATCACGGACACCTCGCCCACCATCAAGGCGACCGTCAAGGACAACCTGACGAACCTTGCCAAGGCCAACATAAAGCTCTACGTGAACGGGACCTTGATCTCCGCGACCAAGTACAGCTATAGCGCCTCGACCGACCTGCTGGTCTATAACTCTCCTGTTCTTGCCAAGGGCAAGAAGACAGTGAAGGTGGTAGCCACGGACGCTGCTGGCAACGTGGGAGCGAAGTCCTGGTACTTCACCATAAAGTAGTAAGTCCTCTCCGACAACATGCGTGGAAGGTTGGCGTTTCGGCCTTCCATGGGGCCCCGAAGCTGCCTGTATCCCTGGCCGGGATGCGGATTCTCTAAAGGCCCCGGTAGGCAACCGTCCCATCCTCGATGCGCTCCGCCCGGCCTTCGAGGGTCAGGTGATCCAGGTGCGCCAGGGTCTCGGCGAGCGCGAAACAGTGCTCGTACAGGGTGAGGTCTTCGCGAAAGACTTTGCCCGAGACGGCGAAAGGTGTCTTGGGTTCGTCTTTGATCTCGCGGCGCATGACCTCCAGCCGCTCCTCGTGGTGGTGGAGAAGTTCTTCTATCCTGCCGTCCAAGTCGTGGAAGATGGGGCCGTGACCGGGCAACACGAGATCCGCGTCCAGGCCGCGCAGACTGTTTAGGGAATCGATGTAGCGGGCGAGCGGATGGGGCATGACGTCCGGCCAGATGCCGATGTTCGGCGTGATCTTTAGCAGCACGTGGTCCGCGGCGAAGAGAATGTCCCGCGCCTCGTCATGCAGCATGTACTGGTGGTCCGCGTGGCCGGGAGCATGTATAACGCGGGCCGTACTCCCGCCCAGCGGTATCTCCTCGTCCGCGTGTAGCGGCGCCATTTTCTCCGGGAGCTTCAGATTCGCCCGCGTCCCGGCGGCTGCCTCTTCCGCGAACGAACGCGGCATCCCGTTCCGAACCAGGTGCTCGATCAACAACTCGAAGTCCCCCTCGTCGCCGCCCCAGAGGGCGTGGGAGTGTTCGATCTCTGCTTCCAGCATGTACACTGGCGCGCCGGACAACTCCTGCAGCCACCGCGCCGCTCCCAGATGATCCGGGTGGAAGTGGCTCACCAGGATGCGGCTCACATCCTCGCGCAGATCGCAGCCCACGCTCCTCGCCCCCGCTTCCCAGGCCGCGCGTCCTTCCGGGTAATCGAAGCCGGTATCCAGGAGCGTCCATCCGTCCGCGCCTTCGATCAAATAAGCTGATACGAACACCAACGGTATAGGCAACGGCACCTTGAGCTGGTACACGCCCTCCGCGACCTTCGCCGCCTCCCCAACGGACTGCGTCCCAAGTTCCGAAGGCTTCACACCATTACTCAAAAATACGCCTTCCTCTAAATTCGCGAGTTCTCTAAAAAGTCCAGCGGCCAGCCTGAAAAGCTGGCCGCTGATGTCTAATCGCTAATAGCTAGTTCTGCAGGTTCTCGAAGATACCGGCCGCACCCATTCCGCCGCCGATGCACATGGTCACCAGACCATACTTCGATCCGCGCTGCTTCATCTCGTGGATAAGCTGAATCGTCAGTTTGGTCCCAGTCGCCCCCATCGGGTGTCCCAGGGCTATCGCGCCGCCGTTCACGTTGGTCTTCTCGATGTCCATGCCGACCTCGCGTATGACGGCCAGAGCCTGCGCGGCGAACGCCTCGTTGAACTCGATGAGGTCTATATCGTCCATCGTGAGCCCGGCTTGCTTCAAGACCTTCGGGATCGCAACCGTAGGTCCGATCCCCATTACCTCCGGCCTGACGCCGCCTATGGCGAACCCGACGAAACGCGCCAGCGGCGTGAGCCCGCGCCTCTCGGCCTCTTCACGCTCCATTACCACTACCGCTCCCGCCCCATCCGAGCGCTGCGAGGAGTTACCCGCCGTTACCGTGCCGCCCTGCTGGAAGACGGTCGGGAGCTTGGCGAGCTTCTCCAACGAGGTGTCGCGCGGTCCCTCGTCGCGCCTGAACGTCGTCTCCAAGTGCTGAACTTCGCCGCTATCGTCCACCGAATCGAACTCCACGTCGAGCGGCACGATCTGCTCGTCGAAGACGCCGCCCTCGACGGCCTTACTCGCCAAGGTGTGGCTACGTAGGGCGAACTCGTCCTGGTCCTCGCGCGAGACCTTGAACTCCCTGGCGACCTGCTCTCCGGTCAGGCCCATGCCCATGTAGGCAGCGGGGTTCGTCTCCAGAAGCCTCGGGTTCGGCGAGAAGTTCGGCATCTCAATGGTCGTGGACATGTGCTCCGTCCCGCCCGCCACGATAGCTGTGGCGCTGCCGACCATGATCCGCTCCGCCGCAAGCGCGATGGTCTGCAACCCCGACGAACAGAATCGGTTCACCGTCTGGGCCGGCACGGTATCCGGCATCCCGGCGAGCAGCGAAGAGAGCCGGGCGACGTTGTTGCCCTGCGTCCCCTCGGGTATCGCGCAGCCGATAATGACGTCTTCTATCTCTTCTTTCTCCAGACCCTCCGCCCGCTTTACAGCCTCGCTTATGGCGGCGGCGGCCATGTCATCCGGGCGGCTACCCCGTAGCGTGCCTCTCGGCGCGCGGCCTACGGCGGTCCGCGCTCCCGAGACGATTACAGCTTCTTTCATGGTCTCTCCCTTCGTTCTAGCTGGTCAGCTTTTTATTGCTGATCTGCTGACTCGCGCTAGTTCCTTATCGGCTTTCCGGTCTTGAGCAAGGCCTCGATGCGCTCGTGAGTCTTCTCGTTGCCGAGTAGATCCAGGAACGCCTCTCTCTCCAGCTTTAGCATGTATTCTTCCGGTACCCACTGCGGCAAGGAAAGGTTTCCCCCCGACAGTATGCTCGCAGCGTGTCCGGCGATTACTCCGTCATATTCGCTGGCGTAGCGGCCCCACTGCAAGGACTTTATCCCGACCTCCAGCGCCGCCCGCGCGGAACGGCCGGAGGCGAATACGTTCTTGCCGTGTTCGGGCGGGGCGTAGCCGTCGGCCAGGTCGTGGACCTCGCGCTTGGCTGCGGTGAGCAAGTGGTCGGGGTTCATCACCACGCGGTCATCGCCTTCGAGGAAGCCCAACTCTTTCGCTTCCAGGGCGCTCGCCGAGGTCTTCGCGAGCGCGATGGTCTCGAAGGCTTTCTGAAGGAACGGCAGCGGCGGCGTATTTGGGGCGGTGTGGATCGCGGGAGATACAAGCCTGCGGGCAAGTTCCTTCGTACCGCCTCCGGCCGGTATCAGTCCGACACCCGCCTCGACCAGGCCCATGTACGTCTCACCGGCGGCAACGATCCGGTCGGAGTGAAGACAGATCTCCAATCCTCCGCCGAGCGTCTGGCCGCGCGGAGCGGAGACGACGGGCTTGGGCGCGAACCGGAAGCCCATGAGCAGGTTCTGCAGGGCTTCGATGCTCTCGCCGACCTGATCCAAAGCCCCGCTCTGGACAGCGTGCGCAACCTCACCGAGGTTCGCCCCAACGCAGAAGTTCCTGCCCTCGTTGCCAATGACTAGGCCTACGACATCGTCCCGCTCCAGCTCTTCGAGTGCCTGGTTGCCCATCTCCACCATCGGGCCGTCGATCGAGTTGCCCTTGGAGTGGAACTCCAGGCACAGCACCCCATCGCCGAGGTCGAGCAGACTCGCCGAGTCGTTACGGGCAAGCTCCTTGCCTTCTTCACGCAGCCTGTCCAGAGAGACGATCATGGGGTCCTCGCGGACCGGCTCGTACTCCTTAGCAACCGGGCTGAACTGTAGCTCCCTGCCGTCTTCGGCCTTGTAGAAGCTCTCGTTGCCGGCCTCTAACATCTCCTTCACCCAGCCACCGACCTCGATACCAAGAGACTCCATCTTCTCGACGGTCTCGCGCACGCCGAGCAAGTCCCAGGTACGGAACGGGCCGGTCTGGTGGGCGAAGCCCCACTCCATCGCGTGGTCCGCGTCCTCCAGGGTGTCGGAGATCTCCGGCAGCCGCCGCGAGGCGTAGGCCATGTACGGCAGCAACGTGTCCCGAATGTAGCGGGCGTGCCGGTCCTCGTCAGCCTTCTCCACCAGGAAGCGCAGCCGCGCCCCGAGGTCGCCCTGCTTCCAGGCTTCCTCTGCTATCGGGATCTCCGGGTTCTCCACCGGACCGTGCTCGAAGGTCTCCAGGTTCAATACGTCGAAGACGGTTTTGCCCTCGCGCTTGTCCCGCTTGTAGAAGCCCGCGCCGGTCTTGTTGCCGAGCAGGTTCTTCTCCTGCATATCCTTCAACTTCTCGGGAGGCTTGAGTTCTTCGCGGGACTCATCTTCCGGGACGGCTTCGTAGAGGTTCTCGGCAACGCCCACGGCGATGTCCAGCCCGACCTGGTCGTTGAGGCGGAATGTAGCGGTCTTGGGATGTCCGATGAGCGGGCCGGTTATAGCGTCTATCTCCTCGATGCCGTAGCCGTTGTCGAAGGCGTACTGGACGGACTGCATCCCGGCGAAGCTCCCGAGCCGGTTGCCGATGAAGTTCGGCGTGTCCTTCGCTATTACGCCGCCCTTGCCGAGTACCCGCTCCCCGAAGTTACGCGCGGCCTCGACTATATCGGGGTCTGTGTCGGTGCTCGGGATGATCTCCATCAGCTTCAGGTAACGCGGCGGGTTGAAGAAGTGCGTCCCCAGGAACCGCTTCTTGAACCCGTCAGAGCGTCCCTCCGCCACCTGGTACAGCGGTATGCCGGAGGTGTTGGAGGAGATGATGGCGCTCTCTTTGGCCGTCGCCTCGACCCGCTCCATAAGCTGCCGCTTGGGTTCGAGTTTCTCCAGGATAGCCTCGATCACCCAGTCCGCGTCGGCGACGCGATCGAAGTCCTCGTCGAAGTTGCCGATCCTCATCCGCTCGGCGACAGCCTTGCTCATGAGCGCAGCCGGCCGGGCGTTTTTCATCCGGTCGAAGCCACCCTTCACGACCGCGTTCTTGTCATCATCTTGCGGCGCGATGTCCAGCAGATCTACTTCGAGGCCCGCGTTGGCGCAGTGTGCGGCTATCGCGGCCCCCATCGTACCCGCTCCGAGGACGGCTACTTTCCTTATCTGGTGCGTCATCTGGCCTCCTTTTCCCTCTTTAATCGTAGATCTCTCGATGCAGCGATTCGAGAGCTTCTCTTACCCTCGACAGATGTACCTCGAATCTCTCCTTCATCTCGGCATACTTCTGCTCGCCGCGCGGGGTAATAGTGTAGAAGCGGCGGCTCCTGGTGTCCGGACGCTCCCATTCCCCCTTGACGTAACCCTTCTCCTCCAGGCGCCGGAGCAGCGGGTAGATAGCGTTCGGCGAGACGCTCATCACGCCATCGGTCATCGTTCGGATCTGATTGATAATGCTGTTGCCGTACTCGGGCTTCTCGCGGATGAGATGGAGTATGAGGACCGGGAAGATGTCGCGCGACTTGACCTCACTCAGGAACACGTCCTTGGAAGTCGTCCGGTCCCGCGCCGCTTCGTTCGTCGTTCCCGCCAACTCCCTATCCTCCCCCGCACCCCTCTTCGAGCGCGTGAAATCGAAAAACTTGTCATTTTTGATAATAACATGGATAATAAGTTTGTGTAAAGGTCCGGGTCCGGGTAGAGTGAGGGTTCGGAGAGGCCAGAGAAGGAGGAGCTGTTGATCGCTGACGTAACCCGGTCTTTGGGGACCGACTACTACTTGCTCGACGAATTATACACCGACGAGGAGCGCCAGGTACGGGACAAGGTACGGGCGTTCGCCGACGCGGAAGTCATACCGGTCATCAACGAATACTGGGAGAAGGCGGAGTTCCCGTTCGAGTTGGTACCTAAGGTCGCGGAGTTGAACATAGCGGGCGGCTCTATCGAAGGGTATGGGTGTCCGGGAATGAGTCATGTGGCTGCGGTCCTGGTCGCCCAAGAGATGGCGCGCGGTGACGGCAGTTTCAACACATTCTTCGGGGTACATTCCGGGCTTGCGATGGGAACGATAGCGATGCTTGGCAGCGAGGAGCAGAAAGAGCGGTGGCTCCCGGCGATGGCACGGATCGAGAAGATCGGAGCCTGGGGCCTAACCGAACCGGACCACGGTTCCGACTCGGTGCTGCTCGAAACGTCGGCGCGGCGCGAGGGCGACGAGTGGGTCATCAACGGGCGGAAGCGTTGGATCGGGAACGCCACCTTCGCCGACCTGGTCATCATCTGGGCGCGCGACGAGGAGGACGGGCAGGTCAAGGGCTTCGTCCTGGAGAAGGACGAGAATGGCGAGCACCATCCCGGCTACTCCACCGAGCTAATAAAGGGCAAGATGGGCAAGCGGGCCGTCTGGCAGCCGGACATTTACCTGGAGGACGTGCGTGTGCCGGCCGAGAACAAGCTCGAAGGCGCAAACTCTTTCAAGGACACGAACAAGGTCCTCACCGCCACCCGTGGCGGCGTCGCGTACGAGGCCGTCGGACACGCGATCGCATCTTACGAGGCGGCCCTGCAGTACGCTAAGGAGCGGATGCAGTTCGGCAAGCCCATAGCGAGCTTCCAGCTCATTCAGAATAAGCTCGCCAACATGCTCGCGGAGATCACCAACATGCAGCTCATGTGCTTTCGGCTGGCGCAGCTCCAGGAGCAGGGCAAGATGACCGGCCCGCAGGCCTCGCTCGCCAAGATGAACAACGCCAAGAAGGCCAAGCAGGTGTGCTCCGACGCCCGCGACATCATGGGCGGCAACGGCGTGCTGCTGGAGTACCACGTAGCGCGCCACCTCTCGGATATGGAGATCGTGTACACCTACGAGGGTACGGATACCATCCAGTCCCTCATCGTGGGCCGAGACGTAACCGGAATCTCAGCGTTTGTTTAGCAGCTTCGGGCTTCAGGGTTTAGACGTCAGGTAACTACCTGCGAGAAACAATCTAAGCATCAAACAAGAGCGCCGGCCGGAGCATCCTCTCCGACCGGCGCTTTCGCTCGCAGGTACGGAACCGCGAAAACCATTAAGCTAATAGTTGAAGCCTGGCCGCTAACAGCTCTCGACTGAAAGGACGGAAGATGAAAGCCATCCGTTTGAACGAACTTGGTGGTCCCGAGAACCTGACCTACGAGGATGTACCGGACCCGGAGCCGGGTACCGGCGAGATCGTGGTGCGGCTGCACAACGCAGCCCTGAACCGCCGCGACGTGTTCGTTACGCGGGGGATGTACCCCGGCGCGAAGGCGGAGGCCCTGCCAGTTACACTCGGCTCGGACGGCTCCGGCGAGGTCGTGGCGCGCGGCGATGGCGCGGATGGGCCGAGCGAGGGTACGGAGGTGGTTATCAACCCGGCGCTCCATTGGGGAGACAATCCGCGTGTGTCGGGCAAGGAGTACCGGATACTCGGGTTACCAGAAGACGGGACTTACGCCCAGTTTGTCAAAGTACCGGCGGATCACGTCTTACCCAAGCCATCGCACCTCTCCTACGAGGAGGCCGCCGCCATCCCGCTCGCGGGCCTCACGGCTTACCGGGCGCTCGTCACGCGGGGGCAGCTACAGGAAGGCGAGACGGTCGTAATTCCGGGCATCGGGGGCGGGGTCGCCACTTTCCTCGTCCAGATCGCGGCTGCGCTCGGTGCGAAGGTCTTCGTCACTTCCGGGAGCGACGAGAAGATCGAGAAGGCCAAGGAACTCGGGGCGGAGGGCGGCGTCAACTACAACACAGAGAACTGGAGCAAGGAACTTCGCGGCATGACTGGAGGCGTGGACCTCTCCGTGGATTCCGTCGGCGGCGAGGTCTTCGACACACTCATCACCATCGCCAAGCCCGGCAGCCGGGTCGTCACGTTCGGGGCGACGGCGGGGCCGGTCGAGAAGCTGGTACTTCCGAAGATCTTCCTCAAGCAGATCGACGTACTCGGCACAGCGATGGGTACCGCCGAGGAATTCGGCGTGATGCTGGATCTCTATCAGGAGCACGACCTGCACCCTCTTATCAACGAGACCTTCCCACTCAAAGAGGCCACTGCCGCCATGAACCACATGGAAGAGGGCTCGGGCATCGGGAAGATAGTCCTCGACATCCCCGCTTAGTTCTCATTGCAAAGGATTCAGAGGATGGACACGATACCAGACAGATTATTGGAAGTAGCAAAGCAGATTGAAATCAACAAACAACCTGACGCCGAAACCGTTCGTTCGTTTATCGGATGGTTTGGCGTTAAAGGGCGAGGCCGCAAGAAAGTGCAGGAGATTCGAGAAGCTCTAGTCAAACTCGGCATTGATACTCGACCCGATTTCGACGCTGTCAATATCGATTCGTCCATTCGTTTTGTCAGGATATCCGACAATGAGGAAGGTGACAGCACCAAGTCCCCGCCTTTCGACGCGAGTAGCAGACCCGTCGATCTTGCTGGGCCGCAAGCGACGTTCATAGGAGGTGCCGTTGCAGATCCAACGCACCGCATCAGCAGGCTTGCGTCTGCTGACAAAGTACCGATAAGCGTAAATCCTGACAGCACCCTGCAGGAAGTTGTACATCTGATGATGCTGCACGACTTTTCACAATTACCAGTTATGCAGGGTGCGAGAGAGGTAAAGGGAGTTGTAAGCTGGTACTCCATAGGCTTCCGCAAGTTAGCTGAACAATCGTCCAACGTAGTTCGAGACTACATGGAACAGCACCAAGAGATCAGAGCGGACGCTTCTCTGTTTGATGCGATACCTCTGATCGTAAAGCATCAGTACGTTCTCGTTCGTGATGCACAAAATAAGATCAGCGGCATAGTGACCACTAGCGACTTGAGCGAACAGTTCGGACAATTGAGTGAACCATTCCTACTCGTAGGAGAAATAGAAAACCACATCCGCAGCTTGATCGACGGAAAATTTACGGCACCGCAGCTAGCCGCCAATCGTGACCCTTCCGACGAAGAGCGAACAGTCGAAAGGGTAGATGAACTCACTTTGGGCGAATATAAACGCTTGCTTGAAAACCCACAGCACTGGAACAAGCTCGGGCTTGTCGCAATGGACCGTAAAGGCTTCATTGAGCAGTTAGAGAATGTCCGACAGATTAGAAACAGGGTTATGCATTTTGAGCCTGATGGCTTGGTTGAAGAAGACTTAGAAATATTGCGCCGGTTTACGGATCTCTTGAGAAAGTTGCAGAAACTTAGCTAGACACGCACTGCGCACGCGAAACTAGCTGTTTAACGTTGTGTTCAACTCAAAGGGAATCAGCAGGTCGGGATCTCGAATTCGTAGGTGTCACCGTGGCTCAGGTAGTGGACTCGATCTTCTAATCCCGCTTCCGTCACGGCCCGCTTGAAGTCCGTAAGCGGCGACTTGAAGACGGTGTAGTCGTTGTAGTGGATAGGGATGGCGGTGCGAGGATCAATGATCCTCATGGCCTCCACGCCCTGCTTCGCGTCCATCGTGACCATGATGCCCAGTACCCGCGTCCCTCCCAGATGCAGTAGTGCCAGGTCTAAATCAGGGAAGCGGCGCGGTATTTCTTTTAGCCGCTCATGGATCAGAGTGTCGCCGCTAATGTATATCCGCAGCGTCGTCTCCTGTTCGGGGTTCTGGAACTCCAGCATGCTCTGCCCATGACCGGTGGGAGCGCCTTTGCGAGTGGACCAGGAGCGTGGGTTCCGGGCATGGCGATGACGCGCACTCCGGCCTCGCCCTTGGCAACCGAGATCCCCTCCCAAGTCTTCAACGCCTCGGTCCGGGTGAAGCCCTTGCGCTTGAGGTAGGAGACGGCGTGCCGGGTGGAGATTATGGGCGTGGCCTTATTCAAACACCTCTCGGCGATGCGGTCGAAGTGATCTCCGTGCATGTGCGAGAGAAGAACGAAGTCTAGAGGCGGCAAATCATCTATCTCGATAGCCGGATTGGTCTGGCGCTTCGAGGTCAGCCCGTATTCGAGGTGGACGTGGTCGCCCTGGTGCAGGAAGTTGGGGTCGGTCAGGATGGTAAATCCGGCGTACCGGATGATTACGGTCGCCGTCTCTGTCTCTACGAAGAAGACTGAATCCCGCCCGAAGTCCGGTCTCTCGTTACGCCTGGGCAGCGCCAGGGTCCGAATTGGATCCATCGTTCAGCCTTCGCCGGGAAAGCCTCGCAGCTCGTTCAAAACTTCTTCGGCGGAGGAGAACTCGGGACGAGGGAGGCTCCCCAGCATCCCGATCAAATCCTCGGGAGCGCCGTTATTTTCGGCGGCGGAGATAATATCCTCCTTGCTCGCCGGATACTCGACGCCTTCGAGATACTGCTGCGCGTCGTCAGGGTTGAAGTCCATAGTTGTCCTCCCGCTTTCGGAAACAGTCTGCGCTTTATGCCCTCGAAAGCCCCCAACGTAACGCTACAGGTTCCAGAATTCCCGGTAAGCACCAAGCACCCGTCGTTGGCACTGCTCCGGCAAGTCCTGGAACGAGACTTCTCGTCCGAATAGCTCATAGGGCGGCTGCCCACGCCGCGAGGCGCCATCCCCCATATCGTTCATCGTTAGATACAGATACTCGCCCGGTTTCTTGATCGAGAGCAGTCCCGTAAATACCACCGTATAACGTTCGTCGGTCACGCCGCCGTTGTCGTAGCATCAGACGTAAAGCGGGACGCCTTCCGGTAACAGTCGTTCTTGTCTCGTCCGTAAGCTCATGATGAGATTATGCACGAAGAGAGGGACCGGCGAGCCTATCCATCTGCTGAATTGCCGACTGGCTGAGAATCTATTTCACGAACTGCGCGTTCTCCGTGGAGCCGGGCAGGCCCGTGTTCGGGTCCTCGGGCGTGTCGAACTGCGCTTCTTCGGTAGAGCCTGTGAGGGCGGTGGTGGAGGCGGTGCCTCCGGCGACGACCTGGGCGACCTCGTCGAAGTAGCCCGCGCCGACCTCGCGCTGGTGCTTGGTGGCGGTGTAGCCGTACTTCTCGGCGGCGAACTCTTTCTGCTGAAGCTCGGAGTAGGCGGCCATGCCCCGCTCCCCGTAGTCCCGCGCCAACTCGAACATGCTGAAGTTGAGGGCGTGGAAGCCGGCGAGGGTGATGAACTGGAACTTGTAGCCCATCTCTCCAAGCTGCTTCTGGAACGTCGCGATATCCTCTTCAGAGAGCTTCTTCTTCCAGTTGAACGACGGCGAGCAATTGTAGGCCAGCAGCTTGCCGGGAAACTCGGAGTGGATGGACTCGGCGAAGGTCCGGGCGGCGTCCAGGTTCGGCTCGGAGGTCTCGCACCAGATCACATCCGCGTAGGGCGCGTAGGAGAGGCCGCGGGCTATGGCCTGGTCTATGCCGGCGTTGACCCGGTAGAAGCCCTCCATCGTCCGCTCGCCGGTGAGGAACTTGTGGTCGGTCGGGTCCACATCGCTCGTGATGAGGTTGGCTGCGTCGGCGTCGGTGCGGGCGACGATGATGGTCGGGACACCCATAACATCCGCCGCGAGCCGCGCGGAGATTAGGTTCCGGATCCCTTGCGCCGTCGGCAACAGGACCTTGCCGCCCATATGGCCGCACTTCTTCTCCGAAGAGAGCTGGTCCTCGAAGTGGACTCCCGCTGCTCCTGCTTCGATCATGGACTTCATCAACTCGAAGCAGTTCAGCGCGCCGCCGAAACCGGCCTCCGCGTCGGCGAGGATAGGCGCGAACCAGTTGACGGAATTCTTGCCCTCGGCGTGGTGGATCTGGTCCGCCCGCTGCAAAGCCTGGTTGATCCTCTTCACGACATGCGGCACGGAGTTGGCCGGATACAAACTCTGGTCCGGGTACATCTGCCCCGAGAGGTTCGCATCAGCCGCGACCTGCCAGCCACTCAGGTAGATCGCCTTCAAGCCAGCCTTGACCTGCTGCACCGCCTGGTTGCCCGTGAGTGCGCCCAAAGCGTTGACGTATTCTTCCGAGTGCATCAACTCCCAGAGCCGCTCCGCCCCGAGCCGAGCGAGCGTGTGCTCTATCGTCACCGAGCCACGAAGCCTCGCAACGTCCTCCGCCGAGTACGGGCGTTCGATCCCCGCCCAGCGCTCGCCTTCCCAGCTCTTCTCTATATCCCTGATCTGCTGCTCTCTATCCACTACCTCTCCTTCCAATAGGATTTACCTGCAAACTACTGACATCACGCACATAGGTGCTCACATATGTGCACAGCGAACGCGGCAAGATACGTGGCCCACGCTCCGGGGCAGGAGGACGGGGACCGGCGGCCTGACTACATGGCCGCCGGTCCCCGTCGTCGTGTGGGTGAGGTAGGGGATCTCCGCTCCTCAGTCCAGAAGCTCGTAGCCGGGGAGGGTCAGGAACTCGACGAACTCGTCGTCGGTGGAGATCTTGTCGAAAAGCTCGGCTGCCTTTCCGAAATCGTCCTTCTCCCAGCGCTCCTCGCCGACCTCGTCCTTTATCTTCTCAAGCTCCTCGTCGAGGGTTTTGCGGAAGAGTTCCTCGTTGACTTCGGTGCCGTCTTCGAGGATGCCCTTGGGGTGATGGATCCACTGCCACACCTGCGCCCGGCTGATCTCCGCCGTAGCCGCATCCTCCATGAGGTTGAAGACGGGGACCGCGCCGCGCCCCGCGAGCCACGCCGCGAGGTACTGCACCCCGACGTTGATGTTGTTTCGGAAGCCGTCCATTGTGATCTCACCCTCCGGCTTCTCCAGCAACTCCGACGCCGATGGACTCACGTCGGGAATCTTGTCGAGCTGGTTCGGCTGCGGCATGTACTCGTCGAAGGCTTTCTTGGCGAGAGGGACCATGCCCGGATGCGCGACCCACGTTCCGTCGTGGCCGTCTTTCGCCTCGCGCTCCTTGTCCTCACGCACCTTGTTGTTGGCGAACTCCGTCCACTCCGGGTCGTCGGAGCGCGGGACCTGGGCCGCCATCCCCCCCATCGCGTGCGCGCCGCGCTGGTGGCACGTCTTGATGGTCAGTAGCGAATACGCCCGCATGAACGGAACGGTCATCGTGATCTGGTTGCGATCCGGCAGCAGCATGTCCTGCTCGCGGAACTTCTTGATGTAGCTAAAGATGTAGTCCCACCGGCCGCAGTTCAGGCCCGAGGAGTGCTCGCGCAACTCGTAGAGGATCTCGTGCATCTCGAACGTCGCCAGGATCGTCTCTATAAGCACTGTCGCCTTGATGGTCCCCTGCGGTATCCCAAGATCGTCCTGCGCCATGACGAAGATGTCGTTCCAGAGCCTCGCCTCCAGGTGACTCTCCATCTTCGGCAGGTAGAAGTACGGCCCGCTACCGATGTCCAGGAGCGGCTGCGCGTTGTGGAAGAAGTACAGGCCGAAGTCGAAGATGCCGGCCGGGACCTGTTTGCCGTCCACGGTCATGTGCTTCTCGAAGAGGTGCCAGCCGCGGGGGCGGGCGATGAGGACGGCGACCTCGTCGTTCAGCTCATAATGCTTGCCGCTGTTGGGGTCGTCGAAGGTGATGGTGCGGCGGATAGCGTCCCTGAGGTTGATCTGGCTGTCGATCATGTTCCGCCACGTGGGACAGTTGGCGTCCTCGAAGTCCGTCATGTACGTCGGGGCGCCGCAGTTGAGCGCGTTGATGAGCATCTTCCGATCCGGCGGGCCGGTGATCTCTACGCGCCGGTCCTGCAAATCGTCCGGGATCGGGGCTATCTTCCAATCGCCCTCCCGAATCTCCTTCGTCTCCGGCAGGAAGTCCGGCATCTCGCCCGCGCCGATCCTGTCCTGACGCTCGTGGCGCCTCTGGAGGATCTCATCGACCCGCTCTGTGAACTCCCGCGCCAGCTTCGCCACGAAAGCGACAGCCTCGGGCGTAAGGATCTCCGCGAACTCATCAGATATGGGGGCCGATATCTCGACCCCCTCTCCGAACTGCTGCTTAGTCTCCATAATTTTTACGGGCTCCTCTCTGAATCTCCTACGGCTTCCGCTAAAGTCAAACTACTCTAGCAAGCCGCCGCACTCGACGCTTGGAACCCGAGAACCTCTCTAGGCGGCCTGGCTGGCCTGCATCTCCTGCTCGACGCGCCGCACGTAGACGATGCACGAGGTCGGCACGCATCGCCACCTGAAGAGCACCTGGAACTCCTGAGAATCTATCTGCACCCGCTGCCCGATGGATGGAGCGCCCTCCTCGTACCGGCGCTCGATGATCTCCTCCGTCTGCGAATCTCTGTACTGTACCGGGATCATATTGCTCTCCTTTCAACCTCTATGCCTGTGAAAGCAAGATAACAACACCCTTGATATTAGTCCAATTGTTTGCTTGAATGATTATCATAGTTTATATCTATATCAAGAGGTGATAGTGCTCTTCAGGCAGGTGGAGTGTTTTCTGGCGGTGGCGCGGCTCGGCAACTTGAGCCGGGCGGCGGAGGAGATGTTCCTGACACAACCGACGCTTACGGCGCGGTTGAAGGCTTTCGAGGAGGAGGTTGGGGATCAACTCTTTGTAAGGACGAGCCGGGGGATGCGGCTGACGGAGGCGGGACGGGAGTTTTTGCCTTACGCGGAGCGGATAGTTACCAGCTTCGAGCAGGGGAAGCAACATCTGACGGAGCTACGGGAAGTATCTGGCGGACGGTTGTTGCTGGGGACGTCGCCGGGGGTCGGGACCTATGCATTGCCGGGGCTTTTGGAGCGGTTCGCGGCTACTTATCCGAAGGTATCGGTTTCGGTGCGGACGGGACATTCCGAAGAGATACTGGAGATGACCTTGAGGGAAGAAGTCCAGCTAGGGCTGACGCGGGCGATGAACCACCCTCAGATCGAGAGTTTGCCGTTGTACGAGGATGAGTTGGTGTTGGTCGTGGACCCTGGTCACAGGTTCACGGCGACAGGATCGGCGGCTCTGGAGGAGATCGGGGAGGAGCAGATCATCTTCTTCGACCACGACTCCAGCTACTACGAGCAGACGCACGCGCTCTTCCGCAACGCGGGCATCCGAGAATTGCGGACGATGGAGGTAGACAACATAGAGGCGGCCAAGAGGATGGTCGAGTACCGGCTCGGGGTCTCGTTCTTGCCCCGGACGGCGATAGTCAGGAGCGTGGCGGCGGGAAACCTCGTCATGATCCCGGTCGAAGAAAACCCGGAACTGGTCCGTTCCATCGTCGCCCTCAAGCGGCGGGACGTCACCGCAACCGGCCCGGTCGCGGCATTTCTGGAAGTAGCGGAAAAGATGAGCGAGCAGAAGAGTCAGACTCCGCTCTCACCCACGTTAGCCGCGGAGTTCGAGAACCTGCAGCTAATAGACCTGTTCACATAAGCTCTGTCAACCGGAACGCCGCGCGCCACCCGACCGGAGAGTCACTACCAGCCTCCGCCCCCGTCGCCTCCACCATCGCCGCCTCCGCCCCCGTCACCCCCGAACCAGCCACCGTGGGAGCCGCCGTGCGAACCTCCGTCGCCGCCGCCTGGATTTCCGCCATCGCCGTAGTATCCACCGTACCAGCCACCGCTTGCGCGACTTCTCCCGCTTCGCCGCGAGAATGGTCCACGGTAGGCGAACAGGAAGAACATAGCGAACATAAGAATGTACGCGGAGGCTAAGATGATCCACCATGGCGCTTGCAAGTTTGAGAGCAATCCAATCATCACCAACACACCGATCAAAGTGATCAGTGAGAAGATCAAAGCCCGGAGCGCGATGCGGATCATGCGTTGGTCCCCCCGTCCGTCGGTCCGTGAACCGAAGATAGTCTACCCGAATTGCGGACCCCGGTCATCGCCAGGATCCCGGAGTCGCCACCGACCGACAATCGCTTCACAAGCCGTATACTAGGCGAGAAAGCATATAAGACTAGCAAGAGGTGCGACGAGTGGAGCCAAAAACTATTGTGGTGATGGAAGGCGACCAGACCGGCCAGGAATTGCTGGAGGAGGCGCTGCGCGTGCTGGACCCGGCCGTGACAGGTGTAGATCTGGAGTTCCGGCGCTACGATCTGTCGCTGGAGAACCGCCGGGCCACGGACAATCAGGTGGTCCACGACGCGGCTGCGGCGATGAGGGAGTCCGGCTTCGGCATCAAGGCCGCCACCGTCACCCCGGAGAAGTCCGGGGATGTAGGTTCGCCGAACGCGATCTTGAGGAAAGGCATAGACGGGACCGTGATCGTTCGCACGGGCCGCCGCATTCCGGGTGTCAACCCCGTAACGGGCGTCCACGCGCCGATCTCCGTCGTTCGAATGGCTGTGGACGACGCATATGGTGCGAAAGAGTGGCGCGAGGGCGAGGGACTGGACGAGGTCGCGTACCGGACGGAGAAGATCTCGCGTAGGGTATGCCGCGGCGTCTCGGAGTTTGCGTTCATTCAGGCGCGCAAGATGCGGGCGAAGGTCTTCGGCGGCCCGAAGTACACCGTCTCCCCCATCTACGAGGGCATGCTCAAGGAGGAGATGGACCGCGCCGCCGAGATGAACCGCGACATCCGCTACGACCCGCAACTCATAGACGCGACCTACGCGCTGCTTCTGACGACCTACGGCGAGCCGCTCGTTATCCCGACGCTCAACCGCGACGGCGACTGCATCTCGGACCTGGTCATGCAGATGTTCGGCTCCATAGCCGGGGCTGAGTCGTTGTTGATCTCACTGGACGAAGACGAGAATCCCGAGACCGTCATGGCCGAGGCTCCGCACGGCACCGCGCCGTCGCTCGAAGGCAAGGACGTAGCGAACCCGATGGCGATGATCCTGGCCGGCGCCGGTCTGCTTACCTTCTTCCATGAGGAGGAAGCGAGCCGAGTCTCCCGCGCAATCTACGAGGCCACCTTCGAGACCATCCTGGACGGCGTGAAGACCGCCGACCTCGGCGGACCAGCCGGGACGACGGAGTTTACCGACGAGATCATACGCCACGTCAAGACCAAACTCGAAGTGTGGAGCGCGCTGGCCTAGAGAAGATCGTTCCGTCATGCGCCGGGGACCTTATAACGGGTAAACTGGCGCGGGAGGTAGATGATGAAACGGGATGAAGCCCTGCGGATCATCCGGGAACACCGCGAGGAGTTGAAGAGCTTTGGCATCGAGAGCCTGGCCCTCTTCGGTTCCGTGGCGCGTGACGAAGCCGGACCCGAAAGCGACGTGGACCTGCTGGTGAAGTTCGATGGACGTCCCATCGGGATATTCGCCTTCCTGCGGCTAAAGCGCCACCTGGAGGAAATTCTCGGGTGTCCGGTGGATCTGGTGACCCAGGATGCGCTGAAGCGGCAGTTAAAGGATCAAATCCTCAAGGAAGCCGTGCGTGCCGCCTAGAAACTGGAGGATGCGCCTGCAGGATATCCTGGAATGCATAGACAGGATCGAACAATATACTCACGGCATGGACTTCGTACAGTTCCACAATAGTGAGAAGACCCTGGATGCGGTGATTTACAACTTCGCGGTTATCGGGGAGGCGGCCAGACACGTGCCGTCGGAAGTGACGGACCGCTATCCACAAGTCCCCTGGATGGACATGCGCGACATGCGTAACCTCGTGATCCATGAATACTCCGCCGTCGACCCGAGGATCCTATGGGACACCATAAAGGAAGACCTGCCTCCGCTCACGCCGTTGCTACGAGACATGCTCGAAAACGAGCCGTAGACTGCCCCCAGTTCCTAGAGACCGCACCGGCGCAGGGTGCTCCGAACCGAGTCCAAGTAGCCGCCGCCGAAGTAGTATACGTGGACGAGCAGCGGGTAGAGACTGTAGACGCCCTGGCGAGTCTCGTAAAACCCTGGAGGTATCTCCCTAATCTCCGCGTAGCGCTCGAAAAACGGATCGCCAAACGAGTTGAAGAGGCTGATGAAGGCCAGCTCCATCTCGGGGTCGGCATGGTAGATGGCCGGGTCGAGGAAGGCGGTTATGCGGTCTCCCTTCGACAGCGCGTTACCGCTCCAGGCGTCGCCGTGAATGAGCGCGGGACGCTCCGGTTCTTCTATCAACTCATCCAGCCGCTCCGCGAGCCGCTCTATCTTTTTCAAGTCTCCAGGCGGCAGCCGGTCGGCGTCGTGGGCGACCCGCGCCATATAAAGTAGGCGCTGATCCCGGAAGAACTCGACCCAACTGCTCGTCCACGGGTTTGGCTGGTTCAGGCTACCGATGAGGGTATCCCGCTCGTGTCCGTAGGCATTGGCCGTGACCCCATGCAATCCGGCGAGCAACTCAGCGGCGTGGCGCTCCGCCCCTTCCGAGAAGCTGTTCGCGCCTTCGATAAACTCCATCAAAAGAAGTGTCTCCGAGCCGTGATAGACCTCCGGGACGGGTAATTCGCTCTTCTCGCGCAGGTAGCGGAGCATGTACGCCTCGCGCTCCAGGTGCGACTCCGCCTCACGGTCGAGCTTGGCGACCAGCGGCGTGCCGTCTTCGAGGTCCACGCGGTAAACCTCGCCGATGCAGCCGCCTCCGAGAGGACGCGCGGAACGCAGCCGCTCCCCGAAATGCGCCTCGACGCCCTCGGAGATCAAACGCTCAGCCACGGCACTTCACATGCCGATCACGGATCTCTTGGAGAAGTCCTCGTGACGCCTCCTCTATAAGGTCCATCGCGTGCTCGAACCCACCGGAATCTCCGTAGTAGGGATCCGGGACCTCGGTCTCGGGCGAGTCCGCCGCGTAGTCGAGGAAGGGCCGGACCACTGTATCGCTTTGACGGCAGAGACCGGCGACGGCGCGGTAGTTCTCCTCGTCCATCGTCAGGATGTAGTCGAACCTCTCGCAGTCCTCCGGCACGAGGCGGCGCGACCTCTGGGAGCTTATATCTACCCCTCGGCTCGACGCGCTCCAAATGGCCCGCGAGTCCGGCGGCTCGCCAGCATGGTAGAAGCCGTGAGTGCCAGCGGAGTCAACCGCTATCCCGGCTTCCAATCCCTCGCGCCGCACGACATCCTCGAAGACACCCTGGGCAAGCGGCGACCGGCAGATATTTCCCATACAGACGAATAGTATGCGGATCATACTCATAGTCTACGTCACAACGAAACTAAGATAGCTCTAATCACCGTGCCTTCTCATCTCACGATGATACTCAGACGGAATTTTCGGTGGGTCTTGAGCACTCCAAATACGTTGTTTTAAGGGCCAATGCTTAACGACTATAGGGGGCCTTGCACCAAAATCCATCGGCGGTGCAACTCATTGAGGAAGGGCTTCTCAAAACCACAACATCTGGCGACACTACCTTGGTTCTTGTGCAAAGCCACTATAGGGATTATCGTGGCATCGTAACGCTCTACCATTTCGATTTCTTGCCTCTTTTGCTGGGAAATCGGCTGCCCTTCCAAGGGTGGGGACATATGCAACAGCCTCACGAATCCATAACATTTAGTCAACTCGTGAAGGTCTTCGTTTGGCAAGAGTTGGGCCAATCTGTCCATCACCTTGTCCCAAGTATCAGTACGAAGACTGCGGACATGTTGTGTTGCATTGTCGTCTGTAACCGTTGCCATAAGAGTGGTGTTGTATCTGACTTCATTGTCGATTAGACCGAGTAGACCACGACGCTCCCGTGTTTGCATCTGTTTGACTTCTCGACCTCTCACGTATCCGTTCGCTGCCGCGCCAAACACAGCGCCAGCCACGGCGCCAAGTAAGACTGAAAGGTCTACTCCTACCATAGATTCAGAATACATGCGTCGAGGCCAGACTGGAAGAGTCGATGGTCCTTGAGATGGCCACGTGATAGCTCATCAGAGCGCTTCAGGTTGCTCCAAACCTCTCCCATCGAAGTTTCCGGTCAACCGATTTCTGTTCTCTTAGAAGGAGTAGTACAGGTAAGCTGCGGAGTTCAGGAAGATAAACGCGCTGATGGTGAACACGATCGAGTAGAGAAGCTCCGCTCCGGTCCACTCTCCTCGTTCCCGGCTACCGTCGCTATCCCGGATCTCGCGCAACAACAGCGGGCCGGATAATAGCGCCAGCGCCCCCATGAGGATCGTATGCACCCAAAACGTGACCGCGTCTCCGAGCACACCGAACACAAGGCCGGTAGCCATCAATAACGCCAGGAACCACGCCACGGTGATCGCGGCGACCACCCTGAAAGCCGAGAGGACAGGTGTCATGGTTAGCCTCCTTTGTTACTTTTATTGTATCACGGCGGGATAAAGCTGGCTCACCATCTTCCTCGATTTCGAGGATATCCAATCTCTTGGGGCATGCACCATGTAGGGTGCGCCGGGCCACAATTGGTGGCATCCTGGCGATAAGCACAGGTAGCCGGCCAGCCCAGCGATTCATGGAAGGATGGCGATGGACATGGTGATCGAACGGTTGCGAGAGGCGCTCAACCGCCACGACCTCGAAGCGATGCTGGAGTGCTTCGATCCAGACTATCAAAGCGAGCAGCCCGCTCACCCCAACCGGGGCTTCGGTGGCAAGGAACAGGTCAGCAAGAACTGGTCGGGAATGTTCGAGAGCTTCCCGGACTTCGAAGCGGAGTTGCTCCGGCACACGAGCGACGGCGAAACAGCGTGGAGCGAGTGGCACTGGCGCGCCGCGGGCCTGGACGTGGCGGGGACTATCATCATGGGTTTGAGGAAGGATAGGATCCTTTGGGCCCGGCTCTACATGGAGCCTATAGAAGAGGAGGGTGAGGACATCGACGAGGCGATGCGTACGACATTCGAACGCGGTAGGCATTCAGATAGCGGCTCGGAGGAAGCCGATCCCGCATAGCGGCCCCTGTGAGTCGGACGGCGATCTGCCAGAGACCATGAACGCTCGACTTTCATCCGGTATCCGTGCATAGTTTCGGCGGACGGACGGCTTGCTAGACTTTGCGAGGGATCAGAGTGTCGAAGATCGAGGAGAGCGCATGAGTTGCAGGGTCTTGAGAGGCGAACAGGGCGACTTCTGGTTCACCCTACATAGTTGGGCTCAGGTGCTGGACATGGCGAACCTGAACGGGTGGATCCCCGCCAAGACCAAACCTCCCGAGTGGCCCGTGGATAACGAGGAATACAACCGCATGGTCGCCGAAAGCGGTGGCCGAGTAGAGTTCTTCGCGCTCGAGAACGACGAAGGCGAAGAGGTCTTCACCGGCTACCTCTACCCTCCCGGACGCTGGCACGGTGGCTATCTTACCGCCGAACGCCAACGGGTAACGGCGGAAGACGCCCGGCAAATGGCGGAGGCGCTGGAGGAAGTCCTGGAGGAGGTGCCGGAGCGGGACCAGTACGGTTCCTTCATCCCCCGTAACAAAGAAGAACGAGTGCAACAGGTAGCCCAGGACGACATAACGTTCGACGAATGGTTCAGCGGTCCGGCCAGAGAGCACCTGCGTAAATTCATCGAGTTCTGCCGGGCCGGAGAGTTCATCGTCCTCGACGAGTATAAGGCCGAAGAGAAAGGCGTCGAGAAGGACCTCACCGAATAGACAGAACGCTGACAGTCAGCGAACTAGCAGCTAGACTGGATCTCCGAGCGACTGTAATAAGGAGGAGAGACTATGGCCGAGGTAAAGAGGGTCGGGATGCTGACGGGCGGCGGCGACGCGCCGGGACTGAACGGTGTGATCCGAGCCGTAACCATGCGCTGCATCGAGGAATACGGCTATGAGGGCGTTGGCCTCAAGCGCGGTTGGAAGTCCCTCCTCTCGCCCGAGTCGGACACCGTCATGCCCCTCGGTGTCGAGGACGTGCGCTACATCCTCCAGGAAGGCGGCACCATCCTCGGTTCCTCGCGCACCAACCCCTACAAGAACGAGGGTGATCCGGAGAAGGTCGTCAAACAGTTGGAGGAGTTCGGTGTGGACGCCCTGGTCGCCATCGGTGGTGACGACACTTTAGGCGTCGCCAAGCGCCTGCACGACGACTTCGGGACACAGATCATCGGCTGCCCGAAGACTATAGATAACGACCTCTCCGCCACGGATACGACCTTCGGGTTCGATACGGCGGTCTCGATTGCGACCGACGCCATAGACAAGCTCAGGACGACGGCCAAGAGCCACGAGCGTGTAATCGTGGTCGAGGTCATGGGACGTCATGCCGGTTGGATCACCTGGGGCGCGGGCATCGCCTCCGCCGCGAACGTCACCCTCATCCCCGAAGTGGAGCCAGACCTCGACGAGATCGCCGCCATCTTCAAGAAGCGCGCCGAGAACGGCGAGAAATGGGGCCTCGTGGCCGTGAGCGAGGGCGTCGTGCTCTCCGAAGACTACATCACCCAGAACGCCGAAACCGACGAGTTCGGCCACGTCCGTCTGGGCGGCATCGCCGAGACGCTCGCCAAGGAGATCGAAGAACGCACCGGCATCGAGACTCGCTACGTCGTCCTCGGACACCTCCAGCGCGGCGGCACCCCGACCGCCTTCGACCGTATCCTCTCCACCCGCTACGGCCTGCGCGCCGCAGAGGCCGTAAAGAACGGCGAGTGGGGCCAGATGGTCGCCCTGCGCGGCAACGACATAGTCACGGTCTCCCTGGATGAAGCCACCGCCGAAACGAAGACTGTGCCGGACGACTTCTACCAGGCTGCCCGGATTTTCTTCGGGTAGCGTGTTAGGAGGCTTTGAGCGGGCCCGGATAGAGACTCGCGAAGCGGAGATCAACATGGTGCGCGGGGGCGCGGGACCGCCGGTCCTGCTCTTGCATGGCTACCCTCAAACTCACGCCATGTGGCATCGGGTGGCGTCGCTGCTGGCCGAGAGCTTCACGGTTGTGGCGACAGACCTGCGTGGCTACGGCGATAGCTCGAAACCCGAAGGAGACTTCGAACACGCCACCTACTCAAAACGGGCGATGAGTCGAGATCAGGTCGAGGTCATGGAGGCTCTGGGCTTCGAGTCCTTCGTCGTCGTTGGGCACGATCGGGGAGCCCGTGTCGGGCACCGGATGGCCCTGGATCATCCCGATCGGGTCGAGAGGTTGGCGGCGCTGGACATCGTGCCCACGCGCCATATCTTCGAGACGGTCGGCAAGGAACTGGCGACGGCGTACTACCATTGGTTCTTCCTGATCCAACACAGAGAGTTACCGGAACGCCTGATCGGAGCGGACCCCGCCTACTACCTCCGATGGACGCTCGGCCGGTACGGCGCAGACTTGGACATTTTCGCCCCCGAGGCCCTCGCGGAATACGAGCGCTGCTTCAGAGATCCGGCCACGATCCACGCGAACTGTGAAGACTATCGGGCCGCCGCCTCCATAGACCTCGTTCACGACGAGGCTGACCGTGGCAGAAAGCTACGATGTCCCCTACTCCTTCTCTGGGGAGCGCGGGGCGCAATGCACGATCTCTACGACGTGGAGAACGTCTGGCGCGAGTATGCGGAGGACGTGCGGGGCAAGCCACTCGACGCTGGACACTACCTGGCCGAGGAGCGGCCCGAGGAGACATCCCGGGAGCTGACCTCTTTCCTGAGGAGTTAGTAGCCCTACGCTAGACCGTTCTGGAAAACGTGCGACCCGATACGCCGATAACGCTCGTATCGGGTCTTTACGAGAGCGCCAGGGTTCATATCCGCGAACTCCGCGAGGACCCGTCCCAGAGCGTCGCCGACTGACTCTATTGTCGTGTTTGGCTCGTTGTGGGCGCCGCCCAGCGGTTCGGGTAGGATCTCATCTATAATCTTGTGCTCCTTGAGGTCTCGCGCCGTCAGCTTCATCGCCTCGGCCGCCTCGGGGGCGCGTCCGGGATCGCGGAAGATTATGGAGGCGCACGCCTCGGGCGCTATGACCGAGAGGTAAGAGTTCTCTAGCATCCCCACATAGTCGGCGACGCACATGGCGAGCGCCCCTCCGGAACCTCCTTCTCCGATGATCACCGAGACCACCGGCACCGGAGCGCGGGCCAGCGCCATGAGGTCCTCGGAGATAGCCCACGCCTGGCCCCGCTCCTCTCCGCCGCGCCCGGCGAAGGCGCCCGGCGTGTCAACCAGCGCCACTATCGGGAGGCCGAAGCGTCCGGCCAACTCGTAGAGCCTCCTGACCTTACGATATCCCTCCGGGTGGGCCATGCCGAAGTTGCCCTTTACCCGGCTATTTACGTCGCCACCCTTGTCGTGTCCGATGAGCACGACATTGTGGCTCCCGTGCCGGAGCCTGGCGAACCCGCCACGCACGGCGGGGTCGTCGCCGTAGGCGCGGTCGCCGGATAGCTCGTAGAAGTCGTCGGCCAGAGCGTCGCGGTAGGACCGGAAGTTCGGGCGCTCCACGTGCCGGGCGACCTGGACGCGCTGGTAGGGCGAGAGGTTCGAGTAGATGCGCTTCTTGGCCGCCGCCAGGGCATCTTCGAGGCGCGATATCTCCGTCTGAAGCTCCATGCTCGAACCCGCGAGCCGGTGCAGCCCGGTGATTCGTTCTTCAAGCTCCTTTATCGGACGCTCGAACTCCAGGATCATGTCGTGGTCCTCACGCGACGAATCCCAGCAATCGTTCGAGATCTCCCTTTAGCGCCAGACGGTGTACGATGCGGTCCGCCATGCCGTGCTCGCGCTGGAACTCCGCCGTCTGGAAACCTTCCGGCAACCGCTCTTTCGTCGTGTCCTCGATCACCCGCGCCCCGGCGAAGCCGATCCTGGCCCCCGGCTCGGCGATCACCACGTCCGCCGCCGTGGCGAAGGAGGCCGTAACCCCACCGAACGTCGGGTCCGTGAGGATCGAAACATACGGCCACGAGCCGTCCATATATCGCGAGAGCGCGACGCTGGTCTTCGCCATCTGCATCAGGGAGTAGACACCCTCGAACATCCGCGCCCCGCCTGAAGCCGAGACTATGATGAGCGGCAACTCGTCCGAGTACGCGACCTCGACGGTCCGGGCGACCTTCTCGCCGACCACGCTCCCCATCGAGCCCCCGATAAACCGGAAGTCCATCGCGGCAAACGCGACCCTGCGCCCTCCGATCTCACCGATCCCGTTCAGGACCGCGTCGTCGAGACCGGTCTTTGCGCGGGCGCTATCAAGCCTCTTCGCATATCCTTCGAAACCCAGAGGGTCTCCGGCGTCCAGTCCTTTATCCCGTTCTTCGAAGGTGCCGGCGTCGATGAGGAGCCGAACACGCTCCTGCGCCGCCAGAGGATAGTGGAACTCGCAGTTGGGACACACGTTGAAACGGGCCTTGAGGTCCTTCTCGTAGACCGGCTGCCCGCACTTCTCGCACTTGGTGAAGACGGCATCCATCGGGCCGAGACCGCTCTCGGTCTCGGGAACGGTCCGGGAGTACTCCCGCCGCCTGTGCAGCCAGCTCCTAATGCCGGCCTCCGACCTTCTCCACACCGGAGATCGCCTCGCGCACCTCGCGCAGCCACTCCCCGGTCCTCTCCACTCCATCCTCCTCGACGAGCTTCATCAGCTTGCTGCCGATGATGACCCCGTCCGCCTCCGCCGCGGCCTCCGCCGCCGCTTCGGCAGAGCCGATCCCGAACCCCAGTGCCACCGGAGTGTCCGTCTTCGAGCGCACCCGCCGCAGGATCTCGACAGCCCCCGGCGGCAGCGTCTCACGCACACCCGTGACCCCCGCAACCGAGACGCAGTACACGAAACCCGTTGCGAGCTTGCCGATCTGCTCCAGCCGCTCATCGGACGAGGTCGGCGCCGCCATCGGACAAAGGGCCACGCCGCGCTCCTCCGCGAGCCCCGCGAAGCCCTCCACCTCATCCACCGGCAGGTCCGGGATCACCAACCCCGATACCCCAGCCTCCGCAACAGCGTCTAGAAACTCTTCCGCCCCGTGGGCGAAAATGACGTTGTAGTAGATGAGGAAGACGACCGGCACTCTCTCCACGAGTCCGGAGGCGAAGTCCAGGCAATATGCCAGATCCGCGCCATTCTCCAGAGCCTTCGTCGTCGTATTCTGGATCGTCGGCCCGTCCGCCAGCGGATCGGAGAACGGTACCCCGATCTCTATGATGTCCGCACCGGCTTCGACATAGGTCTCTCCTACCTCCCGCGCTCCATCGAGCGTCGGGAAGCCAGCCGTCAGGTACGGCATGAACGCGACCCGCTCGCCTGAGAAAGCCGCCCGCAAACGTTCGCTACCCGTCACCGGAGACCTCATCCGCCTCGTGCGCGTCTACTCCCAGGGCATCCGCCACGACATCCACGTCCTTGTCCCCGCGCCCGGAGAGGTTGATCACCATGTTCTTTCCGGGTCCCAACTCTCTCGCGAGTTTCTCCGCGTAGTGGATGGCGTGAGACGATTCGAGGGCCGGGATGATCCCCTCCAGGCGACAGGTCATCGTGAAGGCTTCGAGAGCCTCGTCGTCGGTGACGCTCACGTACTCGGCCAGCCCTTCGTCCTTGAGGTAGGCGTGTTCGGGACCAACGGAAGGGTAGTCCAGGCCGGCGGAGATTGAGTGGGCCTCCCGGATCTGACCGTCCTCCGTCTGCAACACGTAGCTCAGGTTGCCGTGCAGGACTCCGGGGCTTCCTCCGGTCAGGGATGCTCCGTGCTCACCGGTCTCGATGCCCCGACCGGCCGCCTCCACGCCGACGAGCCGCACGTTCTCGCGCCCGATGAACGGGTGGAAGGCTCCGATGGCGTTCGAGCCGCCACCGACGCAGGCAACTATGGCGTCCGGGTCGCGGCCGAAGCGTTCGCGGGCCTGGGCTTCCATCTCGCGCCCGATCACTGTCTGGAGGTCGCGCACGATGCGCGGATAGGGTGCCGGTCCCGCCACGGTCCCGATGATGTAGTGCGTATCCTCCACGTTCGTGACCCAGTCCCGGATCGCCTCGTTCAGCGCGGCCTTGAGCGTCTTCGAGCCGGTCGTAACAGGCCGGACCTCCGCGCCGAGGAGCTTCATCCGCACAACGTTTGGCTTCTGGCGGCGGGTGTCCTCCTCGCCCATGTAGACGACGCACTCCTTGCCGTAGAGCGCGGCGACGGTCGCGGTGGCTACGCCGTGCTGGCCCGCGCCGGTCTCGGCGATGATGCGCGTCTTGCCCATGCGTTCGGCCAGCAGGATCTGTCCGAGGGCGTTGTTGATCTTGTGCGCCCCCGTGTGCGCCAGATCCTCCCTCTTGAACCACACGTTCGCCCCGCCCCAATTCTTGGTCAGGCGCTCGGCGAACATGAGCGGTGTCGGACGGCCGACGAAGTCCCTCGCCAGACCATTCAATTCCTCCACGAACTCCGGATCGTTGCGGTAACGCTCGTAGGCCTCTTCCAGCTCTTCGAGGGCGTGTATGAGAGTCTCCGGCACGTAGCGGCCGCCGAAAGGACCGAAGTACCCGGAATCAACCTTTTGCTGCACTTATGAACCTCCGAACCCGCTCGCCGTTCTTTTTTCCTGGCGCCTCTTCGAGAGAGCTAGAGGCGTCTACTCCGTAAGGCTCGAAGAACTCGATAGCCTCGCGCACGTTCTCCGGCGTTAGTCCACCGGAGACGACGATGTTACCATGCCCCCGCAACGATTTCGTCACCGCCCAATCGAACCTTTCACCCGTCCCGCCCCGCGCCTTCTCGCTGTACGCATCCAGCAGGTACAGGTCAGCCTCGTACTCCTCCATCGCCTCAAGAGAACCCGCGTCCCGTACCCGCACGGCCTTTATTATCTTTAGACCGCCGGTTCGGAGATCCGTTACGTCCTCCGGCCCCTCGTCTCCGTGAAGCTGCGCGTAGTCCAGCCCGGCCTTCCGCGCCACCCGCAGCACCTCTTCGGGCTCCGAGTTCACGAACACGCCGACCTTGAGGACTCCGTCCGGTAGATCAGCGGCTATACGGCTCGCCTCGTCCACGCTCACGCGCCGGGGGCTCTCGGCGAAAATTAGGCCGATGGCATCCGCGCCGGCACTGGCAGCCAGACGGGCGTCTTCAGGATTCGTTATGCCGCATACTTTGATCATGTTCATGGATCAAAGTGTACTCTTTATCCAGGATATCCGAATCGCGATTTGGATCCGGCGATAGACTCTGTGAACCGGATGGTTAAGCGATTCGTAAGAAATTCGCAAGAGCCGTGTAAGAACCGCCGCATAGATTGCATCTAGCGGACGGAATACAAAGGAGTCACAGTCCATGCCCCATAAATACGATCTCGTCGTGATCGGCGGCGGCACGGCAGGCCTCGTCTCGTCAGCCGGAGCAGCCTCGCTCGGAGCGAAGGTCGCCCTGGTCGAACGCGATAAGCTCGGCGGCGACTGTCTCTACCGCGGCTGCGTCCCCACCAAGACTCTAGTCAAGAGCGCCCGCGTCGCCTACCTCTTGGACCACTCCGAGGAGTACGGTATCAAGAGCGCGGGATACGAGGTGGATTTCCCAGCCGTGATGAGCAGGATGCGCCGGGTAATAGACATCGCGGGGGAGCAAGACAGTCCCGAGCGTTTCCGCAAGCTCGGCGTAGATGTCTTTCCGGAGCACGAGGCCCGCTTCGTCTCAACCGAGGAGATAGCTGTCGACGGCCGGAGGCTTCACGCGCGGAGTGTCATCGTCGCCACCGGCTCCCACTCCACCACACCTCCCATAAAGGGCATAGAAGAGGTCGGCTACCTCACCCACGTCGAGGCCCTGCAACTCGATAGGCTGCCGCGCTCGATGGTCATCATAGGCTCCGGCCCGATAGGATGTGAGTTCGCCCAGATCTACGCGCGCTTCGGCTCGGAGGTTACCCTACTTAGTTCATCCCCCCTGCCTCTCGCAAAGGAAGATCCCGAGATCGGCGAGGTGTTGAAACAGGTCCTCATTACCGACGGCGTCACCTTCCACGGCGGCTATAGGGCCGAGGAAGCGCGCGGCGAGGGCGATGAGAAAGTGCTTACGGCAACGAATGAACAGGGCGAGAAGATAGAAGTGCGGGCAGAGGAGATCCTGATAGCCGCCGGACGCGCCCCAACCGCCGGCGCCCTGGCCCTGGAGAATGCCGGCATCGAACTGGAGAAAAAGGGACTCAAGGTTGATGAGCATCTCCGTACCACCGCCGAGAACGTCTACGCAGCCGGGGATATCAGCGGCAAGTATCTCTTCACCCACGTCGCCGAGTACCAGGGCCGCACGGCCCTCCGCAACGCCCTCTTCCCCGTGAAGACGAAGGCCAACCACCGCGTAGTCCCCTGGACGACCTTCACAGACCCCGAGGTGGCGAGGGTGGGACTCACCGAAGAGCAGGCCCGCGACCAGCACGAAGGCGTGAAGGTCTTCCGCCAGCCATTCAGTGGGGTGGATCGGGCCATCGCCGACGGGGAGACGACCGGGTTCGTCAAGATAGTTACCGGCAAGAAAGGCCAGATCCTCGGCGGCCACATCATCGGGCCGGACGCGGGGAACCTCATCCACGAGGTCGTCCTCGCCATGCGGAAGAACATCCCCATACAGACCCTCTCGACGACCATCCACGTCTATCCGACGCTGGCGCAGGCCAACCAGCGCGCGGCGGACAACTACTACCGCGAGAAGCTCTTCACCGACCGCAATCAGAAGGCGTTCTCGCTCTTCTTCAGCGCGCGGCGCGGGGTGGATGCCTTGCGAAGTAAGGTACGCAGGTGAACGAAACGGCGGGGAAGCGCCAGGACAAGAAGCGCAACCTGATCAAACTCGCGGGCATCGGGCTCGCTCTGGTGATCGTCGTCGTGGCCGCTCGTCTCACCGGGGTAACGGAGTACATCAGCCTGGACGGCCTGAAAAGGTTGAGAGGTTGGATCGACGGCTTCGGTCCCATCGCTCCCATAGTCTTCATCGCACTCTACGCCGCCGCCACGCTCGCATTCCTACCCGGCACGCCGCTATCGTTGCTAGCTGGACTGGTGTTCGGGCCGGTCCTTGGCACGCTCTGGGTCGTGATCGGGGCGACGATAGGCGCGACGCTGGCGTTCTTGGTCGGGCGCTACGCGGCGCGAGGGCTCGTGAAGGGTTGGACGGCGAACAACGAGCGGATACGAAAGCTGGACGAAGGAGTAGAGAAGCAGGGCTGGCGGATGCTATTGATCACACGGCTCGTACCGCTCTTCCCATTCAACCTCCAGAACTTCGCCTATGGCCTGACCAGGATCGGTCTCGGCGTCTACGTGCTACTCACCGCGATCTGCATAATTCCCGGAGCCGCCGTGTACGCATTCGCGGGCGGCTCCCTGGCAAACGCCCAGGCGGACCTGACCAGGACCTTTGTCTACTTGGGAATAGCGGCGGTACTCTTCGTCATCATCTCCCTGATACCAGGTTGGCTCCGCGAGAGGAACCAAGAGTAGACATGCTGCTTGTGAGCCCGCATCCCAAATCCGACCGAGAGAACGGCGCGCCTCGCGGCAGGAATCGTGACCTCCAGATATCTCAAACGACGCGAAAGGAGCCTGACGCCGAATGAAGATCACACATCCCTCGAAAGAAGCCCACCTGGATCCCGAACAGCTAGCCACGCAAGCAGAGAAGGTCCTGCGCGGTAACGATATGGGAGGCTGGACCAAGGCCGCACCGGACCTCTATCCGCACCAGTGGAGCTGGGACTCCGCTTTTATAGCCATCGGCATTGCTCACTATGACACCCGCCGCGCCGCGCAAGAGATACGACGCCTCCTCGACCACCAGTGGAAGAACGGGAAGGTCCCCCACATCGTCTTCAACCTCGACGCTCCGCCGGAGAGCTACTTCCCTGGACCCGAACACTGGGCCAGCGCCGCCGCCGACGTCCCAGACGCTCCGCCGAAACCGGCCTACACCAGCGGCCTGTGTCAGCCGCCGGTCCACGCCATCGCCGTCCGCCGTATTATGGAAGTCGCGGAGAGGCGGGGCGCGGATATCCCGGAAGCGCGAGAGTTCCTGCGCGAGGTCTATCCGAAACTCTTCGCCTGGCACCGCTACCTGGCTACTTACCGGGACCCCGAAGAGTCCGGGCTCGTAACCATCTACCACCCCTGGGAGAGTGGTACGGACAACTCTCCGCGCTGGTACGCCGCCCTGCAGCGGGTCGAGGTAGGAGACATGCCTGAATACAAGCGTCTAGACCTTCAGCATGTCGCGGATCCCTCGGAGAGGCCCGTTCAAGACATCTACGACCGCTTCATATGGCTCGTGGAGCTTATAAAGCGGGCTGGCTGTGATGAGGCCACTGTCTACGACACCAGCCCCTTTCTGGTCAAGGACGTGCTGATGAGCGCTATTCTGGTACGCGCCAACGAGGCTCTGCTGGAGATAGGAGATTTGATCGGGGTCCCCGATAAAGACCGCGCCACAATCCGGCACTGGATAGAACGCGGCCGCCAGGGATTGGAGGAATGCTGGGACGCCGACCTCGGTCTGTGCCTGGACTACGACCTGCGCGATAAATCACCGCTCAAGACTCGTACGATCGCCGGCTTCGCCCCACTCGTAGCCGGTACTACAAACCCGAAACTGCGACAGTCCCTGCTGCAGACTTTCGACTCAGCGCTGTTCGCGGGCCACAAGGACCTGCACTGGCCACTACTACCGTCAAGCACAAGCCCGGAGGAGTCCAGGTTCCACCCCCGGAGCTACTGGCGCGGTCCCGTCTGGCCGGTCATGAACTGGCTGCTGTGGTGGTCGCTGGAGCGTTCCGGCGAGCGTGAAAGAGCGGGCCACCTCAGGCGCGACGGCCTCGCGCAACTCGCGAGTGGGAACTTCGGAGAATATTACGAACCCTTCACCGGCGAGCCTCTCGGGTCCGACGATCAGTCATGGACCGCCGCCGTCGCCCTGGACTGGCTGGCCGCCGAGGAGGTATCCGAAACTTTATGACCTACCAGCCAATACAGGACTATGGGATCGTCGGCGACCTGCACAGCGCCGCTCTCGTCGGCATGGACGGCTCTATTGACTGGCTCTGTCTCCCCCACTTCGACTCCCCGAGCATCTTCGCCGCCATCCTCGATGACGAGAAGGGCGGGCGGTTCAGGATCTCACCGGACTTTGAGGGAGCCAACAGCAAGCAACTCTACTTGCCCGACACAAACGTCCTCATCACCCGCTTCTTCTCACCGGAAGGCGTTGGCGAGGTCACCGACTACATGCCTATCGGCATCCAGGAGGACGGTCAAGGCCACCACCAACTCGTCCGACGCGTCACGGTAGTGCGCGGAGAGATGCCTTTCCGCATGGAGTGCGACCCCGCCTTCGACTACGCCCGGCAGAAGCACGAGGTAGAGATCTCGGACGACGGCGCCTGCTTTAGCTCACCGCAACTCAGCCTGGGACTAGCGACGCGAGTCCCTCTGCAACGCCAAGGTGATGGGGTCACGGCCGAGTTCACTCTAGAGGAGGGAGAATCCGCGGTCTTCGTACTGCGGAAAGTGGAGCCCCAGAGCGGTTGCGGGGCCTCTTTCTCGGAGCGGGAGGAAGAAACGCTCTTCAAGGAGACCGTCGACTACTGGCGGCGCTGGCTCTCGAAGTGCACCTACGCGGGGCGCTGGCGCGAGATGGTCCACCGCTCGGCGCTGACATTAAAGCTGCTCACGTTCGCGCCGACGGGAGCCATAGTAGCGGCGCCGACGACGAGCCTACCGGAGGGGATCGGCGGCGAGCGAAACTGGGACTACCGGCACACCTGGATCCGGGACGCCGCCTTTACCCTTTACGGCCTGCTCCGCATAGGCTTCACCGAGGAGGCAGCCGGATTCATGGACTGGCTAGAGGCGCGCTGCCAGCATTCGAACCCGGATGGATCTCTGCAACTGATGTACGGGATAGACGGACGCTCCGACCTGACCGAGGAAACCCTGGACCATTTAGACGGCTATCGCGGCTCTCGCCCGGTCAGGATCGGGAACGGCGCATACGATCAACTCCAGCTCGACATCTACGGTGAGTTGATGGACGCCGTCTACCTCTATAACAAGCATGGGGAGCCCATCTCCTACGATCTGTGGACCCGCCTTCGGGTCCTGATCGAGTGGGTCTGTGACAACTGGCAACGCAAGGACGAGGGGATCTGGGAGATTCGAGGCGGTCAGCAGCACTTCGTCTATTCGAGGCTCATGTGCTGGGTCGCGGTCGACCGGGGACTCCGCCTCGCCGCCAAGCGCTCCTTCCCGGCCGACCGCGAGCGCTGGTCGAAAGTGCGGGATGAGATCTATGAGGACATCATGGAGAATGGATGGAGCACCGAGCGCGAGGCGTTCGTGCAGGCCTACGGCGGGGACACTCTCGACGCCTCGAACCTCGTCATGCCCCTGGTCTTCTTTCTCTCCCCCAGAGACCCCCGTATGCTCAAGACCTTGGACGCCACCAACCGTCCCCCGAAAGATGGAGGCCTCGTCTCCAACGGCCTCGTCTACCGCTACGACCTAGAGAAATCCGCCGATGGACTCACGGGCGAGGAAGGAACTTTCAGCCTATGCACGTTCTGGCTGGTGGAGGCCTTGACGCGCGCCGGGAGGTTGGATGAGGCCCGGCTACTCTTCGAACAGATGCTCTCGTACGCAAACCACCTGGGACTCTACGCCGAGGAGATCGGGACGAGCGGCGAGGCCCTCGGAAACTTTCCGCAGGCCTTCACCCACCTGACCCTCATCAGCGCCGCCTACAACCTCGACCGGGCGCTCGGACCCAACAACTAGAAGATGGAGAAGCGTATGACAGGAGTCAAGAACGAGTACGGCGTAATCGGATTGGGCCGAATAGGAGGCAAAAACACCGGCGGGGTAAACTGGCTAGTGTGGATGACGCCCTGCACATGGAGACACCTATTCCTATCATCTCGCAGTCCGTGATGCAGCTCTTCGCCTCGCGCGATGGTGACAAGAACTGGTCCCGCACCATAGCCATGATGCGCCACAGCTTCGGCAACCATCCCTACGGCCCCGACGAACCAGTCGTCCGCGAGCGTCGGGAAGGCCGCATCAGCAGCTTTCCTCAGGAGTAGCGTACAGCCAACAATCGAAAGGAACTTAACATGGCATCAGCACAGCACTACGACACCATCATTATTGGATCCGGCCAGGGCGGAAACCCGCTCGCCAAGGCGCTGGCCGCCGCCGGACGCAAGACGGCTGTAATAGAACGCGAGTACGTCGGCGGTACCTGCGTCAACGTGGGATGCACCCCGACCAAGACGATGGTCGCGAGCGCCAGGGTCGCCCACCTCGACCGCCGTTCGGCGGACTACGGCGTCCAGGACGGTCCGGTGGCCGTGGATATGGTCAAGGTCCGGCAGCGCAAGCGCGACATCGTGGAGAGCTTCCGCGGCGGCGGCGAGAAAGGCCTCGAAAGCACCGAGAATCTCGACCTGTTGATGGGCGAGGGCCGGTTCACCGGCCCGAAAGAAATCGAAGTCAGCCTGAACGCCGGCGGAACGGCGCAACTGAGCGCCGATGAGATCTTTATCAACGTCGGCGCCCGTCCCGCCAGCCCCCCGATAGACGGCCTGGAGGACGTGCCAAGCCTCGACTCGACCTCGGTCATGGAACTGGACGAGGTGCCGGAACACTTGCTGGTCCTGGGCGGCGGCTACGTGGGTCTGGAGTTCGCCCAGATGTTCAGCCGTTTCGGCAGCGAGGTAACGATAGTGCAGCGGGGCAAACAACTCCTCGCCCGCGAGGACGCCGACGTTGCCGATGCCGTGGCCGACATCCTGCGCGAGGACGGCATCGAGGTGCTGCTGGAGACCGAAGCCCAGCACGTCGCGCGGGATGGCGACGGCAAAGTACAGGTCACCATCAAGAACGAAGATGGAGAGCGCACGCTCGAAGGCTCGCACCTGCTCGTAGCCATCGGCCGACCTCCGAACACGGACTCACTCGACCTGGAAGCGGCCGGCGTCGAGACGGATAAACGCGGTTTCGTACAGGTGAATGAGAGACTGGAGACCAACGTGGAGGGCATCTACGCGCTGGGCGACGCCAAGGGAGGACCGGCCTTCACCCACATCTCATACGACGACTTCCACGTCCTCGACACAAACGTGCTGGAGGGCGGGAACGCGACCATCACGGACCGCCTCGTGCCGTACACGGTGTTCATAGATCCGCAACTCGGGCGGGTAGGCCTGGGCGAGGCGGAGGCAACCGAGCAAGGCCTCAACTTCCGCGTCGCGAAGATGCCGATGACGCACGTGGCGCGGGCGCTTGAGACGGATGAGACGCGGGGCTTCATGAAGGCCATCGTAGATGCTGATACGGATCTAATCCTCGGCTGCGCGATCCTTGGAATCGAGGGCGGTGAGATCATGTCGATGATTCAGATAGCGATGATGGGCAAGGTCCCCTACACCGCCCTCCGGGATGGCATGTTCTCCCATCCCACCCTCGCCGAGTCGCTCAACAACCTGTTCGCCAGCTTCGAGGAGTAAGCAAAATGAGCACTAACCTGCGCGCCGGCGACGCCTTCCCCGATGTCGAGCTTACGGACCACCGCAAGAAGCCGCGGCGGCTCTCCAGATTCACCAGTCCGAGCCCGATGGATGAGAAGCTGGGCTCCACGGACGGATACCCGCTCATCGTGAACTTCGGGCGCGGTTTCTTCTGCCCGAGGGATCAGGAACAGATGCGAGGACTGGTCCGGTTCCAATCCGAGTTGGCGGTGAACTACTGCAAGCTCGTTACGGTCAGCGTCGACTCGCCGATGGTGAGCGCGGCTTTCCGCGCGGGGCTTGGCGCGGAGTGGCCGTTCCTGTCGGACGAGAACCGGGAGGTCATCAAGAGCATAGGCATCCTGGATGAGACCGAAGGAGAGTACGCCTACACCGCCCAGCCCCACACTTTCGTGTTGCGGCCCGACCTGACCATCCAAAAGGTCTACGATGGGTGGTTCTTCGTCGGCCGTCCGACGCTCGAAGAGTTGCGGCGCGACCTGCGGGAGATCATGGAGACCAGGCAAGATTACCGTTACGAGGCGTTCGACACACCGCAGGCGAAGAGCATCCGCATTCCCCAGCAAGAGTGGCTCGACGGCGCGCCGTCTCTGGGCGCGAACGGTCTGCCGGTAGCGAGCGGCCAGGTAAAGTCGTTCGACCTTGCAGCGGGGAATGGTGAGATCTCCCGCGACGACGGCGGCGAGGACGTGTTCTTCAACTTCACAGCCATCCCCGGCGAGGGCTACCGTACCATCCGGCCCGGCACGCCCGTGAAGTTCGAGGTCGTGGACCATCCATCCGGTCCGACCGCCCGCAACGTACAGAAGGACGGAACCAATGCGTTACCGTCCGAGACAACGTCAACGAAGGAGAAAGCATGAGGTTTCTGTTTAACCGCCCCAAGCCCACGATAGTTTCGCCCGAAGAGGCGCTCCCCGGCCGGGAGCATCCAGTGTTCGCCATCTCCGAGAGGCACGCCGTCCTCGGCACGCCCATCAAGCCGCCATTCCCGGACGGCTTCAGCACGGCGGTCTTCGGGCTCGGTTGTTTCTGGGGCGCCGAGCGCGTGTTCTGGCAGACAGATGGTGTCTACACGACGGCGGTCGGCTACGCGGGAGGCTTCACGCCCAACCCCACCTATGGGGAGGTATGCGGCGGCCGGACCGGGCACACGGAGGCCGTGCTGGTCGTCTTCGATCCCGAGAAGATCTCCTACCAGGACCTGCTCTCCGTGTTCTGGGAAGCCCACGACCCAACGCAGGAGATGCGCCAGGGCAACGATGTCGGCACGCAGTACCGCTCGGCGATCTACTATACAGGCGACGAGCAGCGCCAGACTGTCGAGGATACCCAGGCCGCCTACGAGAAGGACCTGAAGGCGGCGGGCTACGGCCCCATCGCCACGGAGATAGCGTCTATCGGCCCCTTCTACTACGCCGAGGACTATCATCAGCAGTACCTGCACAAAAACCCGAACGGATACTGCGGTCTGGGCGGCACCGGCGTGAGCTGCCCGATCGGGTTAGGCGTGGGCGCGGCTACCGAACCAGAGACCAACGGCGCGCTCCCGCCAGTGCCTGGCAGCGATGAGGAGTGGCGGAAGCGGCTCTCGCCCGAGCAGTACGCCGTGCTGCGCGAGGCGGGGACCGAACGCCCATTTTCCGGCGAGTACGTGGACACCGACGATGAGGGCCTCTACCATTGCGCCGCCTGCGGCAACCCGCTCTTCGACGGTCGTACGAAGTACCATTCGGGTACCGGATGGCCGAGCTTCACCGAGGCGGTCTCGCCGGACGCCGTCGAGTTGATCAAAGACCGCTCCCACGGCATGGTCCGCACCGAGGCGCGCTGCGCCCGCTGCCACTCCCACCTCGGCCACGTCTTCGAAGACGGCCCCAGGGACGCCGGCGGACAGCGATGGTGCATGAACAGCGTCGCGCTAGACCTGGAGCGGCGCTAGAGTGATCCCAGGCGCCCGCAGGATCGCCTCGGACCTCCTCTTTCCGCCGGCTTGCGAAGGAGTAAGCCTGTATCTCGCGTTATAATTGTCAATCGAAATGGAGAGTCGAGGAGTTCGTTGGCTAAGGTTCTAGTCGTCGATGACGAGCCGAATATCCGGGAGGTAGTCGGCCTCTACCTGCGCCGGGACGGGCATACGGTCGTCTCCGCGGCCGACGGCGAGGAGGCGTTGGAGGTCTTTCGGAAGAGCGAGCCGGACCTGGTAGTTCTGGACTTGATGCTGCCCAAGATAAACGGCCTGGAGGTCTGCCGCCGCATGCAATCAGAGCGGCGGGTCCCCCTCATAATGCTGACCGCCAAGGGCGAGGAGGAGGAGCGCATAGTCGGTCTCAGCCTCGGCGCGGACGACTACGTGGTAAAGCCCTTCTCTCCGCGCGAGCTGGCCGCGAGGGTCGCTGCTGTGCTGCGGCGCGTAGAAGAGTCTGGAGTGGAGAGCATCGGCGAGAAGGTTCTCGCTTTCGATGAGTTGCGGATAGATCCAAACACACGAGAAGTCTTCGCGCGGGACGAGCCGGTAACGCTTACGGCGCGCGAGTTTGATCTCCTCTACTACCTGGCTTCCAGTCCCGGCAGGGTCTACACCCGCGACCATCTCATGGAGAGGGTCTGGGGCTACACGTTCGCCGCCGAGACAAGCACCGTGACCGTACACGTGCGGCGCCTGCGCGAGAAGATAGAACCGGATCCAACGCAACCCAGCTACCTTCAAACAGTATGGGGCGTCGGCTACAAGTTTGGCGGCGGATGACGAAGGCGCTCCAAACCGTGGGACTGGCGCTGCTGTTCCTCATTGGCGCTCTGTTGGTAACGCTCGCGGTTGCCGCCACGCTATTCGGCGTGCCCGCCTCGGACGTTCCAGCCATAGCGGTCTTACTCGCGGGGTCTGGAGGCGGGGTCGGGGTGCTGGCGCTCTTGCTTGTACGGCCCGCCGTGATGGGGCGTCTTGGTGGCGTGCGGATGCAACTCGTCTGGGCAGGATTGATCGGTAGTCTGCTGCTCCTAGTCATGATGCTGGCTGGCGCGCAGGCCATGTTCATCTCGGGCCACGACCTGGCGCTGCTTCTGACGATGTTGCTCTTCGCGGCCGTTCTCTCAATCGGCTTCAGCCTGCTCTACGCCGCCCCGATAGCGGGCCGCATCGAACGGGTGAGATGGGGAGCCGCGCGGATCTCCGAGGGCGACCTCGACTCCAAAATTCCGGCGGACGGGCATGACGAGATATCCGGCCTCGCGGACGACTTCAACCGTATGGCCCAGTCTCTCAAGGAAGCGTCCGAACGAGCGCGCGAGATGGAGAAAGCGCGCCGGGACCTCATCGCCTCCGTCTCGCACGACCTCCGCACACCACTAACCGCCACGCGAGCCCTCATCGAGGCCTTAGCCGACGGGGTCGCCGACACCCCGGAGACCGAGAGCCGCTACCTGGACTCCGCCCGCCGCGAACTTACACACCTCAGCCGCCTAGTGGACGACCTCTTCGAGCTCGCCCGCATAGACGCGGGGATGCTGAAACTAGAGCTAGAACGAGCCTCGCTGCACGACCTGATCTCCGACACCCTCTCCACTTTTCAGCCCCAGGCCAGACAGCAGGGCGTCCACCTCGTCGGAGAGGTCTCCAGCGGCGTGGACCCGGTCCTGATGAATCCGCCGAGGCTCCAGCGCGTGCTCTACAACCTGATCTCCAACGCCCTCCGTCATACCCCATCCGACGGCACGATCTCCCTGCGGGCCGAACCTCGCGGAGAAGTAGTCCAGGTCGAGGTATCCGACACCGGCGAGGGCATCGCGTCCGAGGACTTGCCCCGCGTCTTCGAGCTATCCTTCCGGGGCGAGAAGTCCAGGACGCGCAAGGAAGCGGAAGAAGATTCCGGCGCGGGGCTCGGACTCGCCATAGCGCGCGGCCTCATCGAAGCTCACGGCGGCGAGATCTCCGCCGAAAGCCCCCTCGACGGCGGCGCACGCTTCCGGTTCACCCTGCGCCGCGCCTAGAGACCGCGCTAAAAAGCACGAAACCTTAACGTTCCATTACGGTTACGGCCGATCCCTCCGTAACGCATTGTTGCCGGTATCCGCCCATGCCAGAATCAGGCCAGGAACACCAGAGCAACCCGCGAGAGGCTCGCATCTTGAACACCCATCCCATGGCAAGCGACCGTAAGGTTCAGAAGCATGGCTGAGCCTACACTCGCCCTCGCGGTCGCCGCCGGTGTCGCATCGTTTCTCTCGCCGTGCATGTTGCCCGTGATCCCCGCCTTCTTCGCGCAACTGGCGGGCACCTCCCTCGGCTACACGGAACTCAAGCGGCGGGACGTTTTGGTTAGCACCGTGCTATTCGTGGCCGGCTTCTCGACGGTATTCGCTATCCTTGGAATAGCGCTGAACGCGGTGCTGCAACAAGCCGCCACGGAAGTGCTCGTCTGGCTCTCGCGCATCGCCGGTACGATCATTATCATCCTCGGGCTGCACCTGACTGGCCTGCTCCGGCTTCCTGTCCTGGATCGGCAATATTCGGTGAGTTCGAGTACGTTCAAGTCCGGCTACCTCGCCTCTCTTCTGTTTGGCGCCTCCTTTGGGGTGGCCTGGACGCCGTGCGTGGGTCCGATCCTCGGCAGCACCCTCGCACTCGCGGCCTCTAGCCCAATGTCCGCGTTCCCCCTACTGCTTGCCTACGCCTTCGGACTTGGAGCACCGTTCCTGCTCGTGGCGCTATTCCCGTCCCGGGCATTCACATTCATCAAGAAACATCGCCGGTGGTCATCGCGCATCCACATAGCATTCGGTGTCATCCTCCTCGCGATGGGCGTGCTCGTCTTCACCGGCAACCTCGCCCTGCTCGCCAACTTACAGCTACTAAATGAGGTGCTCCTATGAGGTTACTTGCTCCCAGACCGATACTGCTCGTGTTGACACTGATCCTGATCGTTGCCGCGATCACCTTCATCCAGCTACGTTTCAAACCGGCCGCCGCGAGCGACGAACAGGCGAAATCTCAGCCCGCCAAACAAACCAATAATGAAGCGAACAGTTCGTCTCAGAGCGCAAAACCTCGGACGACCTCCAAAGATATTGCTAAACAATCTGACCACAAGGAGTCAGCAGAGCAAAAGCAGCCTGAAAAGAAAGCGCCGTCCAAGCCCCAGAGCATCGCGAGCAAGGAAGCAAAGTACCCGCGCGCGAAAGAGATCGTGGACCCAACCGGCTTTATCAATACTGACGGGACCTCCCTTGCGAATGCTCGTGGCAAGGTCATCCTGCTAGAGTTCTGGACCTACAGTTGCTACAACTGCCAGAACGCCCAGCCGTATATCAACTCATTCTACGAGAAGTACGCCGACCACGGTCTCCAAGTCATCGGCATCCACAAGCCAGAGTTCGAGTTCGAGAAGGACTACGCCAGCGTCGCGGAGGCCGTGAAACAGGCCAACATCAAGTACCCCGTGGTCCTCGACAACAACGACGCCACCTGGAACGCTTACAACCAGAGCTACTGGCCGACTTGGTACCTGATCGACGCCGACGGCTTCATCCGCTACAAGCACATCGGTGAAGGCGCCTATGATGAGACGGGGAAGAAGATCCAGGAGTTACTGGCGGAAAGGGATCGCAACTGAACCGACTCGACCCCTGATCCCGCCAGATGCTCTCATCCCTGGCGGCAGGTTGGTCTGGTGCGGTTGGTGTTAGGCTCTTTGCTCTGGTTCCGGGAATAGCATCATGGTCCTTCTATGTGTCAAGGGACTCTTCCCACTCAGCGCCTAGGACCCAGGCAAGTGCAGACATTCTGCCACTCAGGAGTCCCCATTCGAAATCATCCCACCCTAGATTCTCCCTGCCATACTTCTCTTCAATTCTCCGGGCTGCCCTCTTTGCCTGCTCCAAGATCGGCTTCTGTTCCTCAGTCAATGGTTCTTCTCCGCTGTCGATCCGCTGTAGCCAGACTTGGTGTCTGTTCCACCAAACCTTGTCCCAGAATTCGTTGTATGCCTCCAAGATAGCACTGTCGTTCCGCCGGAGAATCAAAGGCCATTCCTCGCCTGGATTCTCCTCATCAGGCACCCATTCGACTTTGTCGCCACTATTCGTGTAACCGATTCTGTGACCATTCGGCCCAACGTAGCCTTGCTCCACTGGATCGAGGGTCTGAGCTCTCGTGCGCGCTATGATACGTGGACGGTGTTGTCGCGAAAAATCCCGGTTCAACTCCTCGATTACAGACATCAAGTCTGAGTCAAACCGCCCAATCTGAATACCGGCTTCACGCAGTCGCAATTCGCCGTTACCGAGTATCTGTGGATTCGGGTCAAGGGTTCCGAAGAAGACCTTGCCGATTCGCCTCTCAATCGCTCTTTCGGCGCAAGCAATCTTGGGATGGTTCCGAGAAGTACAGGGCTCCAGCGTAGTGAACAGGGTTGCCCCTGCTAGCACTTCATCTGTCAGCTTTTTCTCAAAAAGCGTGAATTCAGCGTGCTCACCTGGAGCAATCTCACCGCGATAAGCTTCACCGATTATTACTCCGTCGCGGGCGACGACTGCTCCGACTTTCGGAGATACCTTGCCTTCTTCGCTCCTGCATTTCCGAGCAAGGTCAATAGTCCGGAGCATCAAGTCTCTGTCACTGAGTGGTGCAGACAATCCGAAGTCCTCTCCTTCTCGATGGAGTCCGCGAAGCAACGTATCTTAAGCATAGGTGTCGTCGTACGAAGACAACGTATCTATACTAATCTTAAGCCTCGTCTGGGGCCGCAGCAAGCATTATTCGCACGAGATTAAAGTGATCGACCAAACCTATTTGTTAGGTCAGTGCGGATAGCTTTGCAACGAGCGCTGGGTCCCTCATCGCCGCCTCCCCCACCAGTACTGCGTCGGCGCCTGCATCCCTCAACCGCCGTGCGACTTCGGGACTCTTCACTCCGCTCTCGGCAACCAACGTCGCGCCTGCGAGCTTGGGAGCAAGTTGCTCGAAGGTCCCAAGGTCCACGGTGAAGTCTCGCAGGTCGCGGTTGTTGACGCCTATCACCTTTGCGCCGGACTCAAGTGCCATCTCCGCCTCCCGCTCGTCGTGGACCTCGACGAGTGGAGTCAGGCCGACCTCGACGGCCTGAGAGACGTAGCGGGCGAGAGATGCGGCATCGAAGAGCGCCGCTACGAGCAGGACGGCGTCCGCGCGGGTGGCAGCTTCGAGGATCTGCGCCTCGTCGACGGTGAAGTCCTTGCGGATGACGGGTAGCGAGGTGTTTCGGCGGGCGGCGTCGAGGTCTTCGAGGCTTCCCTTGAAGCGGTCGGGCTCGGTGAGGACGGAGAGACAGCTTGCGCCTTCTTTTTCGTAGCGGGCGGCCCACTCGGCGGGGTCAGCGTCGCGGATGAAGCCGGCGGAGGGCGAGGCCCGTTTTATCTCGGAGATCACGGAGAGTCCGGGAGCGGTGAGCGCGGCGGCGAAGTCGCGTTTCTCGAAGGCGATAGCCTCCTGATAGAGCGCGTCGAGATCGGTGGTTCTCTTTAGATCTTCGGCCCGAAGGCGAGACGCGGCGGCCAGATCGTCGAGGACGGTTGGGATGCTCATGCGGTCCCTGACAGGCGGCGGGTGGTCTTTACGAAGTCTTCTAGTGCGGCCAGGGCGGCGCCCTCGTCTACGGATTTCTCCGCCAGACGGACTCCTTCTTGCATGGTCTTCGCCTGGCCGGAGACGAAGATGGTGGCTCCGGCATTCAGGAGGACCACGTCGCGCGGCGCGCCTTGTTCGTCACCGGAGAGGATGTCGCTCAGGATACGGGCGTTCAGGTGAGCGTCGCCGCCGAGGAGACCGTCGGGGGCGTGGCGCGGGAGGTCGAAGTCTTCGGGGGAGATCTTGTACTCCCTAATATCGCCGTCCGTGACTTCGGCGACGAGCGTCTCTCCAGAGACCGTGATCTCATCCATCCCATCCATCCCGTGTACGACCAGAGCTTTCTCCGCGCCGAGTTCCTTTAGCGCCTCCGCGACCGGCCGCACGTAGTCGCCGCTGAAGACGCCTATTAGCTGGCGCTTCGCCCCGGCGGGATTCGTCAGAGGCCCGAGCAGGTTGAAGATGGTGCGGAACGGTAGTTCGGCCCGCACGGGAGCCACGAACTTCATCGCCGGATGGTGGGTGCGGGCGAACATGAACCCGATGCCCGAAGCCTCGATGCACTTTGAGACCTGATCCGGCCCAAGCTCTATCTCCGCGCCAAGCGCCTCCAGCACGTCGGCGCTCCCGGCCTGGCTCGTGGCGGCCCGGTTGCCGTGCTTGGCTATCGTTGCCCCCGCTCCGCGCGCCACGAACGCCGCCGCCGTCGAGATATTGATCGTACCCTTCGCGTCGCCGCCGGTCCCGCAAGTGTCCACTACATCCTCCGGAGCCTCGACCTTCGCGGCGAAGCGGCGCATCGCGCGGGCGAAGCCCACGATCTCCCCCACCGACTCGCCCCGGATACGCATGGCGGTCAGAAGCGCTGCCGTCGCCGCCTGCGGCACGGTCCCCTCCATGATCGTCTCCAGCGCCCGCTCCGCCTCACCTTCGGAGAGCGCCTCTCCCGACGCGACCTTGCGTAAGGACTCACGCAACATCCCTAGAGCCCCAGGAAGTTCTTGAGCAGTTCGTGGCCGCTGCGCGTCATAATGCTCTCCGGGTGGAACTGGACGCCCTCGACCGGATAGTCCCGGTGCCGGACGCCCATGATGGTACCGTCTTCGGTGCGGCTCGTGACGACCAGGCAATCCGGCATGGAATCGGGCTCGATGACAAGCGAGTGGTAGCGGGTGGCCTCGAAGCCTTGCTCTATTCCGGCGTAGACGCCCTTGCCGTCGTGCAGGATCTTCGCGGTCTTGCCGTGGACCGGCTCTCCGCGCACCACGTCGGCCCCGAAGGCCTGTCCGATAGACTGATGGCCGAGACATACGCCGAGCAGCGGTATCTCTCCGGCGGATGCTTCGATCAGGTCAACCGAGATGCCGGCTTCGTTGGGCGTGCAGGGACCGGGCGAGACGACTATCCTGTCCGGGTGAAGGACCAGTACCTCGGATGGTGTGATCTCATCGTTGCGCTTGACGATCACCTCGGCGCCAAGCTCGCCCAGGTACTGGACGAGGTTGTACGTGAAGGAGTCGTAGTTGTCTATAACGAGGACCCGCATGAGTAGAGGGATTTTAGCCGATAAGCCGCCCATGAACAGAGAGGAGACACCATGACCCTGATCCTGACCGAGGTGGAGGTCGAGGAACTCCTCGATATGCCTTCTACCTTGGACGCCGTCGAATCCGTCCTGCACCAGCAGGCCGAGGGTAAGGCCACTAACCGCGCCCGCCGCCGCGTTGCCCTCCCAACGGCAGGCCTGAACGTCATGTTCGCCGGAGCGCCGGAGATCGGGGCTCTCGGCCTCAAGGCATATACCGTCGCCCGCACCGGCGCCCGCTTCTACACGATGCTCTTCGACCCCGAGGGCGGCGAGCTTCTAGCCATCATCCAGTCGGACAAGATGGGCCAGCTCCGCACCGGCGCGGCGAGCGGCGTCGCCACGAAGCACCTCGCCCGCGAGGACGCCACGACTTTGGGCATCTACGGCGCGGGCTGGCAGGCCGAGAGCCAGCTGGAGGCAATCGCCGCCGTCCGCGACCTGGAACGGGTGATCGTCTACAGCCGCTCGGAGGAGAAGCGCAAGGCGTTCGCCGAGAAGATGGGCGAACTCATCGGGATGGAGATAGAGACCACCCACTCCCCCGAAGAGCCCGCCGCGCAGGACATCGTCGTGACCGCTACTTCCTCCAAAGATCCGGTACTCATGGGTGAGTGGCTCCGTCCGGGGGCGCACGTAAACGCCGCTGGATCCAACATGTTGTTCAAGAGCGAGGTAGATCGCGAGGTCGTAAAGCGGGCGAGCTTCGTCTGCGTTGATTCCCGCGAGGAGCTAGGTCTCGAAGCCGGAGACCTGATGCCCTCCCTCGAAACCGGCCTCATCCTCCCCGAAGCGGTCTACGAGCTTGGACAGGTTATAGCCGGTCAGGTACAAGGCCGCCGCGGCCCCGAGGACATAACCCTCTTCGCCAGCCAGGGCCTGGCCCTCGAAGACATGGCCGCCGCCCGAATCGCGTATGACCGGGCCATCGAGCAGGACGTGGGACGGGACATCGAGTTTTAGGGAATTCCTGGGCGTTAGACGCCGACGGCTTCGCTCGCCCGCCGGCGCGGACGCTTCTTGCGCTCAACTACGAGGTAGGAGCAGAGCACAAGCAGGGCTGCGGCGGCCTGGGCCACGAGATCCTCGACGTTTGGGAACGCCGCTAACCAGATGACGGCCCATCCCGGCAGCGGCACCCCGATCTCCGTGGTCGAGAGCCAGGAACCGTCTACGAGTTTGCCCTGTCCGTGGATTCGCGGATCACAAGCCGGGTCGAAAGCAGTTCCGGGCTCGGTGGATCTTCGCCCTTGAGCCGAGAGATCAGAAGTTGGCCCGCCAGCCGGCCTTTCTCGACGTGCGGCTGATGGATAGTGGTGAGCGACGGCGTTGCGCGAGCGGCCTCGGGCACATCGTCGAAACCAACTATGGAGAGGTCTTCAGGTACGGAGAGCCCCATGCTTCGCGCGGCCTCTAATGCGTCAAGCGCAAGCTGGTCACTGAGGCACAGGATCGCCGTGGGCCGAGGTTCGCGGGAGAGTAACTCCGCCGCGGCGGTTCGTCCCGCCTCCGGCGCGTTCTCGTACTGCTCATAGATAGGGACCTCCGGCCAGGAGATACCGGAGGCCTCCAGTGTCTTCGCGTAACCTCGCAGCCGGGAGCCCGTGACCTCATATACGGCGGTCTTCCGGCGTTCCAGGTCTACAAGTCCACCGATGGGGTCCGGTGAGATCGCGAAAGATATAACGCCGAAACGCCGATGACCCAGTTCGATCAGGTGCTCCGCCGCGGAACGGGCCGCCCCCTCATCATCTATGCCGACGAACGGCAACTCTTCGAGCCGGGGCTGGTCCACGACAACCGCCGGAAACCGCCGCTCCAACGCCGCGTTCACCAGCGGATCGTCGCGAGACATCGAATAGACCACGAACCCATCCACCACCGCTCCTGTTACGGCCTCCGGGTCCCGTTCCTCCCGAGGCGCTCCCGACAACAGTAACAGCCCGAGACCCGCCTCCTCCGTCGCCACCGAAACCCCCTGCAAGAACAACACAGCCGCCGGATCCGCGAACGCATAGGACAAACGGTCCTCATACAACACCCCAACCGCCCCAGCCCGGCGCCGCCTGAGCCCGCGCGCCATCGGGTCCGGCCCAGCGTACCCGACCCTCCGGGCAGTCTCCACCACCCGCTCCCTGACCTCCGGCGAGAGCTGATCCGGCCGGTTGTAAGCATTCGAAACCGTCGCCGGCGAAACCCCAGCCGCCGACGCAACCTCCTTCAACGTCGCTCGCCGGCGAGACCCTTTTCGCTTTCTAGGGTTGACATCCATCCAAACCGGATGATACGTTACTGAAACGATTAAGTAAAACGTTTCAGAAGGGATGACGAGGCGTGAAGCGGACGAATCTGGCGCTCGCCCTGCTGTGCGTAGCACAGTTCGTGAACGTACTCGACGTAAACGTGGTGATCGTGGCCCTACCCTCCATACAGCGCTCTCTGGGTTTCTCTCAAGAAGACCTGCAGTGGGTATTCAGCGCCTACGTGCTCTTCTTCGCGGGTTTCCTCCTGCTCGCCGGACGGATGGCGGACCTGTTTGGAAGACGGAGGATGTTCATGGCGGGGCTCGGGCTCTTCGCGTTGGCGTCTCTCGTTTGCGGGCTGGCGGACTCTCCGCTGGTGTTGCTGGCAGCTCGGGCGGCGCAGGGGCTTGGAGCGGCGATCACAGCCCCGGCGGCGCTCTCGATCATCACCACGACCTTCTCCGAAGGCCCTGAGAGGAACCGGGCTCTGGGCGTGTGGACGGCGGTGGCGGCGGCCGGCGGCGCAGCCGGACTAGTCCTGGGCGGTCTCATCACCGACGGGCTCGGATGGGAGTGGGTCTTCCTCATCAACGTACCCGTCGGTGTCCTCGGCGTGGCGCTCGCACCTATGCTGCTCTCCGAGAGCCGGGACGCGGCGGCATCGCGCCAGCTCGACATATCGGGCGCCGTGACGATCACTGCTTCGCTCGTCCTGCTGGTCTACGGGTTTACCGTGTCGGAAGATTCCGGCTTCGGCTCGCTGGCCGCTGTAACGACGCTCGTCTTGCCCGCTGCTCTGTTCGCGGTTTTCGTCTCTATCGAAAGCAGAGCCGCCAACCCTCTCGTGCAGCTCGGTGTTTTCCACTCACGTAACCTGGTCGGCGCGCTTTTCGTCACCTTTACGCTTACGGCCACGACGAGCCCCGTGGGGATGCTGGCTACCATTTATCTCCAACGAGTGTTGGACTACTCGCCCACGTTCGCGGGTCTTACGCTCTTGCCGCTCAGCATACTGGTCATAGTAGGGTCCCTGATCGGCGCCCGCCTGGCCGGAAGCCTCGGAGTGAGAGTCACGATGGTCTCCGGCCTTGTAATGATAGCCACAGCGACGCTCCTGATGCTTGGAATCTCTGCCGCTAGCGGCCTGGCATACGTATTGGCAAGCGCGATCCTCGCCGGGCTGGGTCTGGGCTGCGCGTCGGTCGCCGCCACCTCAGCCGGAACCTCGGCCGTCCGCCACACCGCTCAGGGACTCGCCTCGGGACTCCTCAATACTTTCGCGCAGATCGGTACGGCTATTGGTCTGGCCTTGCTGACAACGCTGGCCGCCGCCCGCACCGCCGGGAGGCCTGGGGAGATCTTCCTCGTCGAGGGTTACCGGCTGGCTTTCGCGGCGGGCGCAGGTATCGCCCTCGCCGGTTGTCTCGCCGCGATTCTTCTCGTGAGTAAAAAGGGCGCAAGAGAGATAGACTAGAATGCGGACGGTGAGAAACTCCGTGGAGATACCGAAAGAGGCGCGCGCGGCCCGGCTGGCGGTGCTCGCCGTGTTCTTCCTCAACGGCTTCGCGTTCGCTAGCTGGGTGGTACGCATACCTGCGGTAAAGGAGAAGCTAGCATTGAGCGAGGGTCTGCTTGGGCTGGCTCTGCTCGGGGTCGCGGTCGGGGCGCTCACGGCGATGACCGCCGTCGGATGGCTCATAACGCGCTTCGGCAGCCGTCCAGTGGTGGGAATGACCGTGCTCTTCTTCTGTCTGGCGCTACCGCTGCCGGCGCTAATGCCGAACCTCCCGCTGCTGGTGGTTACCCTGTTGCTCTTCGGCGCTTCGGGGGGCGCGCTAGATGTGTCGATGAACTCGCAGGCCGTCGCGGTCGAAAAACAGTACGGGCGCCCGATCATGTCCTCCTTTCACGCTGCGTTTAGCTTTGGCGGCCTCGCGGGCGCCGCAAGCGGCGGTTTCGTTGCATCTCTCGGGGTCGGCGTCTCGCTTCACCTCCTTGGGATAGCGGCGTTGTCGGCTGTCGTGGCTACCCTGGCTTACAGAGCCCTCCTCCCGGCGAGCGTGGACGCGGGCGCACCCGGCGCCCCGGCTTTCGCGCGACCGACGAAGGCGCTAGCCGGACTGGGAGTCATCGCGTTCTGTGTCCTGCTCGGGGAGGGCACGATGGCGGACTGGAGCGCGGTTTACCTGAAAGGTACGCTAGAGACCGGAGCGGGGTTCGCGGCGTCTGGATACGCCGCGTTCTCGCTCGCGATGGCGTTCGGGCGGTTGTTCGGCGACCGCTTCACGGAGCAGTTGGGGCCAGCCCGGCTCGTACGTTTCGGAGGCGCTCTAGCCGCGGTGGGACTCGGGATCTCTCTGGCCGCGGCACAGCCCGCGTTCGCTCTCATCGGTTTCGCCAGCGCGGGTATGGGGTTCTCCATAATCTTCCCCACCGTGCTCAGCGCCGCCGGGCGCACGGAGGGCGTGGCGCCGGGACCGGCCCTCGCAGCCGTCTCCAGCGCCGGCTACTTCGGCTTTCTCGTCGGCCCACCCATCATCGGGTTCGCCGCCGAGCTACTCGGTCTCGGCGCGGCCCTGTACATAGTCGTAGCCCTCAGCGCCGCCGTCGCCGTCCTCGCCGGAGCCGTGAGAGGTAAGTAAGATGTACAAGATCCTGACCTTCACGAGAAATCGACAAGTCATGCCGATAATTAGCATTCAACCAAAGGGAGGAAAATGACCGAGACCTTTGAGAAGCAGCCCGAGACCGGCGGTGCTTACGAGCCGCTGGGAGACGCGGAGTTGCAGGACCACGGCGACTGCGGGGTACGCATGAAGGCGGGCTCGACCATCGTAGAGGTCGTAGCGCTGGCCCCGGACCTCTTCCGGGTCGGCGCGTTCCCGGAAGGAAGGCCGCCCCGATACGACTCGGAGGCCATAGCGAAAGACGACTGGGAGCTTGTCGAGGTCTCGATGAAGGAGCCGGAGGGTGAGATCACCCTATCCACCACACACTCCACGGCCCACATCTCCCTGAAACCCCTGCGGATACGCTTTACCGACGAATCAGGACGCGTCTTCGCCGCCGACGACGAGCAACTGGGCATGGGCTTCGTCTCGGGCCGCGAGCAGAGCATCATCACCACCCCGCTCGGAGACCCAGCGCAGCTGTACAAGAAACGCGAAGAGGGCGAGCGGTATTTCGGGTGCGGCGAGCGGACCAGCGGTCTGGAGAAGACGGGCTCCTACCAAGTCTTCTGGAACGTGGACCCGCCAGCCGGACACACCGCCTCCTACAACAACCTCTACACCTCGATCCCCTTCACCTTTTCGATAGTCGCCGGCAAGGCCCACGGCCTCTTCTTCGACAACACCCACCGCGTCGAGTTCGATCTCGCGAAAGAAGACGCGGGCCGCGCCTATTACGGCGCCGAAGGTGGCGACATCGTCTACTACGCTTTCGCAGGCCCCACACCGGGAGCCGTGCTCGGCCGCTACACCGAGCTCACCGGCCGCACCCCCATGCCGCCGATGTGGTCTCTCGGCAACCAGCAGTGCCGCTGGAGCTACGAGACCGCCGATGAAGTCCGCGAGCTCGCGAAAGAGTTCCGGGAGCGGGACATCCCCTGCGATGTGATCTTCCTGGACATCGACTACATGGACGGATACCGCGTCTTCACCTGGGACAAAGACAGCTTCCCCGACCCCGCGAAGCTCATCTCCGATCTGCGAGAGCAGGGCTTCCGGGTCGTCACCATCGTGGACCCTGGCGTAAAGACCGACGAGGAGTATCCGGTCTACGTCGAGGGCCGCTCCCGCGACCTCTACTGCAAGACGCAGGAGGGCGAGGAATTCCACAACGTCGTCTGGCCGGGTATGTGCGCCTTCCCGGACTTCACCAACCCCGAGACGCGCGAGTGGTGGGGCGAGAACCACACGGCGCTCACCGGAGCGGGTGTCGCGGGGGTCTGGAACGACATGAACGAGCCTTCCCTCTTCGTCCCGCAGCAATCCACGATGCCCGGTGACATCGTTCATCCCGGCGGCGGCGACCCGAAGTGGCACGCCCAGATCCACAACACCTACGGCTCCCTGATGGCCCGCGCGACCCGCGAAGGTCTGCTCAAGCTGAATCCTGAAGAGCGGCCGTTCGTCATCACGCGGGCGGGCTACGCGGGTCTTCAGCGTCACGCTATGCAGTGGACGGGAGACAACTCCTCCTGGTGGGAGCACATCTGGATGAGCATGCCCCAGCTACAGAACCTCGGGCTCTCCGGCGTAGCCTGGGCCGGTGTGGACATCGGAGGGTTCTTCGGCGATTCGAACGGCGAGCTATTGGCCCGCTTCACGGAGTTCGGGGTCTTCCAGCCGTTCTGCCGCAACCACTCGGCGAAGGGGACCATCAACCAGGAGCCATGGTCCTTCGGCGAGCCCTACGAGTCGGTGTGCCGGAAGATGATAAAGCTCAGGATGCGTCTCCTCCCCTACCTTTATACCCTCTTCGAGGAGTGTCACCGCACAGGCGCGCCGATCCTTCGTCCTCTCCTCTTCGAGTATCCGGAGGACGAGACGACCTACACGGCAGATGATGAGTTCCTGCTGGGCGGCTCCCTGCTCGTCGCCCCTATAACCCGCCCCGGCATAGAGCACCGCCACGTCTACCTGCCGGAAGGGACCTGGTTCCACTACTGGACCGGCGAGCGGTTCGACGGCCCGGCCCACGTCCTCGCCCACGCTCCACTCGGCGAACCGCCCCTGTATGTCAAGGCGAACACCGCCCTTCCGATAGGACCGGATATAAACTATACGGACGAGAAGACGGACCCATTAACCCTCCTCCTGTATCCTGCGGATGGCGTAGGCGAATCCACGCTCTACGAGGACGCGGGCAACGGTTTCGGATATCGGGATGGCGAGTACGCCCGCCGCACCATCACCTGCGAGGTTTTGGGCGGCGGCATCTCGGTCCGCATTGGGAGACGCGAGGGTTCCTTTGTCCCGGAGCGCGAGTCGGTACACCTGGAGCTACAGAAAGTAAACACCCGTCCCGAAGCCGTGCTGGCGAATGGCGACGAGGCCGACTGGTTTTACGAGGAGGCCGGCGGGACCATCACGGTGCGGCTGGCGGAGACGGCCGACGAGGTATCGGTGGAGGTGCGTATTCCCGTCCCGGATCTCGACCCCTCCTCATAGTAGAAGTAACCGTGGCGTGGTCTACGGCGCATCGCCACCGTAGACTACGCTCCGCAGATTCGGGTCGGTGAAGTCTTTCGCCACCACGAAGGCGCCGGCCTCGCGGAGCTTGCCGGGTGACTGGGTGGAGGAGATACCAACGGTTGGGATGCCGGCTCCCACGGCGGAGGCGAGGCCCGAGATCGAGTCTTCGAAGGCGAGGGCCTCTTCCGGAGCGATGTCGAGCCGTTTCAGAGCGGCTCTGTAGGGAGCTGGGTGCGGCTTCGCCTCACCGACCTCGTCGGCGACGACTATCTCCTTGAAGTCGCCTTCAAGATCCAGAGCCCGGAGAACGGCGAGGACATTAGCTTTTGGAGCGTTGGTGACGAGGGCAAGACGTAGTCCGTTTTTTCTGGCGCTATCCACGAAATCCATAAGGCCTGGCAAGGGCTCAAGATCTCCAGCGCGCTCCCGAAAATCCGCCTCTTTCGCATTGGCGAGCGCCTGGATTTCCTCAGTGGTCAGGACCGGGACGAGATCTTTGGCGATCTTGGCGTTGCTCCGTCCACTGATCCTCTCCCGGTAAAGCGCCTCGTCCACCTCGATACCGTGCGGCTTCAACACGGTCGCCCATGTCGGCAGGTGCAGCGAGTCGGTCTCGGCGAGCGTGCCGTCGAGGTCGAAGAGAAGCGCCCGGTATCCGCCGCTACCCATAGTAGAGGACCATGTTGAGGGCGCGGGTGACGATTAACAGCGCCCCGATGTAGAGGAGTATGAACAGGTGGCCGCGCTCCCGGCCCTTCCGAAGCGGGCTCGTCTTATATTCGGCCATCCCGAGCAGGATGCCTAACGCGCAGAGACCCCAGATCCAATAAAAAAGAAAGTACCGCGCCGTGTTGCCGGGGTCCGGGTTGAGCGACGCCCACCCGAACGCTCCCGTCACGAAGGACGCCAGCGAGACCGAGAGCGCTAACAGCACCTTGTTCGCCCGGCTCCGGCGCTTCCACGCGAGCCAGTCCGTGACGGCTTTAGAGATGGCCTTCATGGGACCAATATTAGCAGCCGGGACTCGGCCCAACGGTGAAAGCTCCCGGTTCATTTCACCGGGATCACCGTCCCACCCGTCGCCTCTATTAGTTCGCTGGGATGAAGCCCGAAGACGACGTGCGTATGTCCCGCCGCGGCCCAGACCTCTTCCTGCCGCGCGAGGTCTTCGTCGACGAAGGTTACCGGCGCCTCCGCGTGGCCGATGGGCGGCACGCCACCTATGGCGTACCCGGTCTTGTCGCGCACGAAGGCGGCGTTGGCCTTCGCTACCGGTTCGGAGACGAGTTCGGATATCCTTTCCTCGTTCACGCGGTTCGGGCCGCTAGCGAGGACCAGAATGGATCTCCCGGTATTCTCCCCTCTGAAGACGAGCGACTTGACGATCTGCTCCACCCCGCAACCGAGTGCCTCGGCGGCCTCAACCGCGCTCCGGGTGGTCCGCTCCAGGTCCACCACCTCCACGCGGACGCCGCGCTCCTCCAGCACCTCGCGCACCCTCATTACACTCGCTCTAACCGCGTAAGCCATCTCTTTGCCTTCCGATCTCGAACACCCGCGCATTGTACTGGAGCGTTAGAATAACCGCCGTGCGCCGACTCCTAGCCCTCACCTGCGCGATAGTCCTGGTCGACACGATCTTCTACGCCGCGCTCGTCCCGCTGGTACCCTACTTCAGCGACGAGTTCAGACTCTCCAAGTCTACCGTCGGCATACTGAGCGGGGCGTTCGGGGCGGGTGTGCTGGTCGGCGCGGCGCCGGGAGGTTTCCTGGCATCCCGCATCGGCGTGAAGGTGACGGCGCTGGCCGGGCTGGCGCTCATGTCTGTTAGTAGCCTCGCTTTTGGACTCGTGGATACGGCTCCTTTGTTGGTACTGGTTCGGCTCGTCGGAGGGTTTGGAAGCGCGCTCTCGTGGGTCGCGGCGTTTACGTGGCTCGTGCGGCGGGCGCCGGAGGAGCGGCGGGGAGAGTTGATCGGGCTGATGTTAAGCGCCGCCGTCTTCGGGGCGCTGCTCGGGCCGGTCCTCGGGAGCGTCGCGGCGACGGTGGGCATCTTACCCGCTTTCGCTTCCGTCGCGGTGGCGGGGATTGGGATCTCGATCTGGGCCGCTTTAGAGCCGGAGCCAGAGCTCGTGGAACCGCAGTCGCTCCTCGGGGCGCTACGGAGAGTATGGCGGCCGCGGCTCCTTACCGGACTCTGGTTCATCGCGCTCTCGCCCCTGATCTTCTCCACCCTCGCCGTCCTCATCCCTCTGGAATTGAATAGCTTCGGATGGGGCGCGGCCGCCGTCGGGGCGGTCTTCTTAACGAGCGCCGCCTTCGAGGCCACCGTCCATCCCCTGCTCGGACGCTGGGCCGACCGTAGCGGCTACCGTCCGCCGATCCTCGCCGGTCTCCTGGCCTCCATAGCCATCCTCATCGCCCTGCCGCTGGCCGGAAACCCGTGGCTGCTGGCGCTGCTCGTCGTGCTCGCCGCCGGAGCTTTCAACGCCACGATCGTCCCCGGCACGGCGCTCTTCTCCCGCGGGACAGAGAAGGCGGGCATGGATCAGGCGATAGCCTTCGCCATTGCCAATTTCGCCTGGGCAGCCGGCTACGCCGTGGGCGCCCCTCTAGGTGGCGCTCTGGCCGACCTGCGCGGCGACGCTCTCTCGTATGTGGTACTAATGACGATGTGCCTGCTGACGCTGCTCCTACTTCGGCGAGGGGCAAGTTAGAGGCTTCAGGGGCTTTGCACAAAAACCCAGATAGTATCGCCAGATGTTGTGGTTTTGAGCAACCCTCCCTCAACGAATTGCGTCACCGATGGATTTTTGGTGCAAGGCCGGCTTCAGTTATGATGTGCGGGCATTACGCGAGTCAATCGAATGTTCTGACTAGACAGGGGACACTTTGGACATCAAGGCGGCTGTGGCTTTCGGAGCGGGCGAACCTTTGCAGATAGAAACAGTGCAGCTAGAAGGACCGAAAACGGGCGAGGTGCTGGTAGAGATCAAATCCACCGGCGTCTGCCATACGGATGAGTACACGAAGAGCGGCGCGGACCCGGAAGGTCTTTTCCCATCCGTGCTAGGACATGAGGGTGCGGGGGTCGTGGTCGAAGTCGGGCCGGGCGTTACGAGCCTGAAGGAGGGGGACCACGTCATCCCACTCTACACTCCAGAGTGTCGCGAGTGCGAGTACTGCCTGAACCCGAAGACGAACCTCTGCCAGGCGATCCGCACCACCCAGGGACAGGGACTGATGCCCGACGGCACGAGCCGGCTCTCCCTGAACGGCGATCCGCTCTACCATTACATGGGGACCTCGACCTTCGCCACGCACAGCGTCGTACCGGAGATTGCACTGGCGAAGATCCGGGAAGATGCTCCGTTCGAGAAAGTCTGCTACATCGGCTGCGGCGTCACGACCGGCGTTGGGGCCGTGGTCAACACCGCGAAAGTAGAGCCAGGCTCGAACGTCGTCGTCTTCGGGCTCGGCGGCATCGGCCTGAACGTCGTGCAAGGCGCGAAGATGGTCGGGGCGGACAAGATCGTGGGCGTGGACCTCAACCCGTCTCGCAAGGAACTGGCCGAGAAGTTCGGTATGACCCACTTCGTCAACCCGAAAGAGATCGAGGGGGATCTCGTGCCGTACCTGGTGGACCTGACCGGCGGCGGGGCAGACTACAGCTTCGAGTGCATCGGCAACGTCGACGTGATGCGGCAGGCGCTCGAATGTTGCCACAAGGGTTGGGGCGTCTCGGTCATCATCGGCGTGGCTGGGTCGGGAGAGGAGATCTCCACGCGTCCCTTTCAGCTCGTCACGGGCCGTAGCTGGCGTGGCAGCGCCTTCGGCGGCGCGCGCGGCCGGACGGACGTGCCGAAGATCGTGGACTGGTACATGGACGGCAAGCTCAACATAGACGACCTCATAACCCACACCATGCCCCTCGAAGAGATAAACACCGCCTTTGACCTGATGCACCGGGGCGAATCCATCCGCAGCGTCATTAACTTCTAGAAAGGGTTCCCTTGCCCGACCAACTCACCACCCTGAACGAACACGCCTGCTTCGGCGGCACGACGAGCTTCCACGAGCACCACGCCGAGTCCTGCGACGCGAACATGCGCTTCGCCGTCTACGTCCCGCCACAGGCAGAGAGTGGTCCGGTCCCCGTCCTCTACTACCTCGCCGGCCTCACCTCGACCGAGGAGACCTTCATGACGAAAGGCGGCGCACAGCGTTACGCCGCCGAGCACAGCCTGATACTGGTCGCCCCCGACACCAGCCCCCGAGGCCTGGGGATACCTGGCGAGGATGAGGACTGGGACTTTGGTTCCGGCGCGGGCTTCTACATCGACGCGACCGCCGAGCCGTGGTCGAAGCACTACAGGATGTACAGCTACGTGACGCGGGAGCTACCGGCCATCGTGGAAGAGCACTTCCCCGCTCTTTCAGACGCGCGGAGCATCTTCGGCCACTCGATGGGCGGCCACGGCGCGCTGACGATCGCTCTCAAGAATCCCGACCTCTACAAGACCGTCTCCGCCTTCGCGCCCATAGCCGCGCCAGTACGCGCTCCGTGGGGAAAGAAAGCATTCTCGGGCTATCTCGGCTCCGGTAAGGAAGAGTGGCGCGAGCACGACGCGAGCGAGCTGGTCCGCGAACATCCCTTTTCTGATAATCGCACCATACTCGTAGACCAGGGTACGGGAGACCAATTCCTCCAGGAACAACTCTACCCGGAGGTCTTCGAGAAGGCCTGCGCCGATGCCGGACAGCCTCTGACTCTAAGATGGCGCGAGGACTACGACCACGGCTACTACTTCATCTCCACGTTCATGGAGGACCACATCCGGCACCACGCCGCGGTGCTGACCGCTCTGTAGAGCCGCCGGCACACAGGGAGAGGGTGTGGGAATACCCCGCACACCCTCTCCCCCATTCTTGCTTATGTAACGCCGGCCTAGAAGGCTGCCACTCCGGCTTCAGCGACCTCCTGGTCCTGCTCGACGGTGCCGGTGCTTACGCCGATGGCACCGACGATGACGCCGTCGCGCACGAGCGGTATGCCGCCGGGGAAGACGACCAGTCGTCCGCCGTGGGAGTCGCTCAGGCCGAAGATCGGGCCATCGGGACGGGTCGGCTCCTGGAGGTTAGCCGTCTGCTGCTGGAAGGCGATGGCGGTGTAGGCCTTGTTGATGGAGATCGTTATGCTCCCAACAAACGCTCCATCCATCCTGTGGTGGGCCTTGAGGTTGCCTCCCGCGTCGGTGACGGCGATATCCATCGGGCAGCCGATCTCCGTGGCCTTCTTCTCCGCGGCTTCGATCACCTTCTTCGCGTCCTCAAGCGAGATAGTCTCGGTGGTCTTTGCGTCAGCCATGATGGTTCTCCTTTTCCGTTGCTTTCGTTTCTCTGTTCTAAGATCCGTTCCTGCGCGACCAGTGGCTCTCGTCCACCTCGGTCTCAGCCAGTTCGAAGGTGGTGGCATAGCCCACGAAGTTCACGTGTTTGTTCACGGCGTACAGTGCCTGCGGGTAGACCAAAAACATCGAGAGCGCCTCATCGTAGACGAAGCGGTCGATCTCGGCCGATAGCTCACCCTGACGCCCGGCGTCCACCTCTACGGCGAACTGGCCCAGCAACTCCTCGAACCTCTCGACCGTCGATCCCATGCGGAACGGCCCCGTGGTGCTGTAAAGCTCCCCGTGCATGAATGCGGCCGGGGCGTCGGAGGTCAGGTCGATCCAGGCGAACAAAAGCACGTCGAACGGCAACGGCAGCACCTTCTCGACCAGCTTGTGCTGGGCGGCGAGCGCCTCCTCGGCAGGGATGACCGTGACGTCCACCCCTATTCCCAGACCGTTGCGCAGGTCCTCCGCGAGCATGTTCGCGATGGGCTCGGTATCCGGGAAAGCCGCGAGCCGTAGGGCACGTCCCTCGGGCCAGCCGGCCTCGGCGAGCAAGCGCTTCGCCTCTTCGAGGTCGTATGGATAGGGGTCCAGGCCGGAGAGACCACCTATAGCGTAGGGCGGGGTCACGCCCGAAGCCGGGTAGGCGTAGCCACCGAAGCCCTCGCGGACCATGCGGTCACGGTCCACGGCCATGTTGAGCGCCCTACGCGTACGGGCGTCGTCCAGGGGGGCGTCCTCGACGCCGCAGTTCACGAGGCCAAGGAGCACGCGCATTGCGTCGATGGCGTGCAAACGGGCGTGCTCGCTGCTCTCTACCCGCTCGATGTCCGCCGGGGAGACCTCGGTGACGATATCCACCTCGCCCTCGGTGTCGCATACGAGGCCGAGACCTTCAGCGGGCGAGATGTCGTTGTGGAAGACGACCCTCTCCAGACGCGGACCGCGCTCCTTGTTCCAGTGGTCGAGGTTAGCGGTCAGAACGACCTTATCCGTACGGTCTTGTTTCGTGTCGAGCCAGGCGCACGCCAAAGGCTCGGCGCTCATAATGGCGATCTCGTTGTACAGAGAGGAGTAGCCCTCGGTGAGGGTGAAAGGTCCGGTACCCCACGGGCCCGGAGCGTCGATCACTCACCAGTGTCCTTCGCCTCTCCCCAGCTTCCTGTAGCCGAACCCTTCCTCTTCCCAGAAGCGCGTGCTCGGTATGTGCATCCCCCGCATCTTGCCCAGGACGAGTCCGTCCGGCGCGGGGAAGTTGAGGCGCAGCTTGTAATCATCGAGGATCTCTGCACGCGTGTCCGAGTGTATGTTCAGGTTCGTTCCCGGTGGATGCGGCGCCCTCCACCGCTGCATCTCCTCGAAGGCTCGCTTGACGTTGTGCGCGGTGCATTCCTCACCGTCCTGGAAGCGGATGCCGCGCCGCACGTCTATCTCCAGCGTCTTTTCGTCCGTCCAGCGCGAGTCTTCCATCACCGCCCCGACCATGTGGCCCCTCTCGTCGGTGCGGACGGGCTCCTCCATCGTGTTCCAGGTAATGTATAGCCAGTTCAGCGGATGCGGGTCCACAACGTGGACCGTGCCAACAGGTGTACGCCCCTCCTGCCCGGCGGCAGCCCGCTGGGAGACTTGACTGGTCATGCTTCTCCTTTTTACTTTATCCTTTCCGACCCCGGCATGCTACCAGAGCCGGCGCCCCGCGCAAGCACCCGTAGGGCCGCGCATCGCGGCGGACTTCTAGTGGTTGCGAACCGCCGCGCGGTAACGGACGGCGAGCACCGGAGAGATCCAGAGTATCACGGAGACCCCGACCAGGCAGACGCCCGGCACGAGGAACGGCGCGCCGAACCCGAGAGACGATGCCAGGAGACCTCCCGCTAACGGACCAATCGCGTTGCCAACCGAGGTCGCCGTCCCCGCGACTCCGAAAGCCGCGCCCTGGCGATTGTGACGCACCGACTCCCGGATCGCGAGGTTGGCGACGGGTACGGCCACGCCGAGGAACAGACTCGCCAGGACGCGCAGAGCCCAGAGCTCGCTGACGGAGACGACTTCGGCCTGCGGAAGTGCCGAGATACCGGCGAGCAGCAGGCTCCACACAATGACCCGCCGCGCTCCGAACTTCGCGGCCAGCCGTCCACCAAGCATGGAGCCAAGAGAGGCCGCGAGAGCCCCGGTCGCAATGATCCAACCGGCAAGCGTCGCCACCCGGCCCGGCTCCTCCATCAGCGCCGAGATGAACCCAGGAAGCGCCGGGGCGACGCTCATGATCGCCAGCTGCACCACGAAGAGCGCCAGCAAACTCGGCGCCAGCTTCCGCAACGGGAGTGGATCCAACTCCTCGACGGAATCCTCTTCGTCCTCGGCCACAGCGGGCCGCTCCTCCCTGACCCAGAACAGGATCAGGACGGACGACATCGCGAGTAGCGCCCCCGTCACCCCGAAAGACATGCGAATACCGACGAGGTCCGCGAACAACCCGCCGAAGAACGGTCCCATGGCTGCGGCCAGGAAGATCACCATCTGCAACGTCCCGAGCCTCGCGCCGGCCCTCTCCTGCGGAGCGGTGGCAGACACGAGCACCGTCGCCGCTGCCACCGTACCCGTCAGACATCCCTGAAACGTCTTCAGCGCCAATAGCTGCCACGGACTCGTCACAAGCCCCATCAGACCGATCACCACGGACCCCGCGATGGTCGCCCGCAGGAGCATCGGCTTCAACCCGACTCTGTCCCCGAGACGTCCCCACAGCGGCGCCGTAAGCCCCATGGTCACAGCGGTGGAGCTGTTGATGGCACCCGCCCAGGCCGCCGCGCGGCCCGCGTCCGCCACGCCGAGGTCCTGCACGTAGAGCGGCGTGAACGGCAGCACGAACGTGAACCCCATCGTCGCCGCGAGCTGCGAAACAAGCACCACGATAAAAGACAGCCGCCCATCAACGCGCAATGACTTCACCGGCCACCCGCCGATATTTCCTCAAATCCGACCGTTCCAAAAACAGACGGACCTACAACCGAATGTAGCGTGGCTCTCCTTCCCGGGTCTTCCGAAACTCGCGAACGTCAGCGAATGTAACCAACAAAAATGCGGCCTCTCGGGCCGCGGCACTTTGAGTAGGTCTCAAGGCGCGAACATTGCCGTCCATGACCCTCCCACACTTGCTCATCTAAAATCCCGCTCCGGATATGTCTACTTAAACCTTCGTAACCGAGTGTAGCAAAAGCCCAGCAATAAGACCGGGCTTGTAACGAGCTATAGGAGCGTCGTGGTGAAAGGGATCACGCCGGCAAAGCTACTAGTCCCTCAGCTAACCTCGCACATGAAGAGCGGTGGGATGTGCATGTAGGTCTTGCTCGGGTTCGGGCCGACGATGTCCTGAGCCATCTGGAGGGCTTCGGCAACGGTATCGGCGCGTCTGTAGCCCATACGTTTGGTGGTTAAAGGATCGCCGCCGACGAAGATGACGCCTCCCAGGTGGTCGAGCGCGTGCGCGCCCCACTGCCAGGTGGTGAAGGGGTGGAAGCCGTGGTAGGCGTAGGAGCTACGGTACAGCGTGCGGTACCAGGGGTCTTCGGCGTACTTATCCTGGAACAGCCTCTCCGCCTCGGCGGGATCGGTGGTCTCGGAGAGCACTTCCTCGAAGAACGGCCGGTAGCTCGGGTGCTGGACGTCGTCGAAGTCGTTCGGGACGGGATGGGTCGCTATGACTACTCCGCCCTTCCGCACGAGAGGCTTGCCCTTGTAGAGGTTGAAGAGGTAGCCGAGGACCATGTTGTGAACGAGGATGGGGTTCATGATGGAGTTCACGTTGTACGGTCCGATGTACGGCACGCCGAGCATCAGCACGTCGGACTGGCCCTCTACCCGGACTAGCTGCTGGCGGTGGAGATGCTTGATGGTCTCGTCGTGGACGAGGTCGGTGGCGCCGGCCTGAACGCTCGTCATGCGGTGCGGGGCGACGATGGACTGAAAGATCTTGCGCGCTGCCTGCCGGGGCATCTTGCTGGTCGCGGCGTGGTTGAAGAGGAAGTTTGCTTTCGTTACAGCGTTCCACTCGTGCTCGGGGTGGGCCATGAAGTTGAAGACCGCCGGGAAGGTGGCGTTGTTCAGGGTGGTCTCTATGTGGAAGACCTTGACGCTCGCGTCCAAAATTTCACCCATCCGGTCCACCGAGGCGTGCAGAGCGCTGTTCGGTGGGTCCATTAGAGACTTCGTGTTCCTGAGCGTGTGGGCGTTGTGGTGGTGGCGGATGGAGCTATAGGGTGAGATGCCGGTGTGGACGGACTTGTGGCCGCCATTCATGGCGACGAGGTTGATGTTCACGTAGACGACCAGGTCGGATTCGGCGGCGCGCTTGCTGATACGGACCTGCTCCCCGTGCTCCGTCTCGCCGATGATGGAGTTCGCTGCCTCATCCTCGGCGTCGTAGTTGTACAGGCGGTCCGGGTAGTACTGGCCCATGATCTTCTTTCCCAGCGCCCAGCGAAGCTCTTTCTCCGTCATCCGGCGGTGCAGTCCGAGGGCGGAGATCAAATGTATATCCTCCACGCCCTTCGCGGCGGCCTTTTCCAGGACCTTCTCGATGACGAGTTGGCGGTTGTCCGGCGGTTTCATCGGCGGCAGCGGACACGATACGTCGTCGAAGACGATGGTCAGCTTCATGCTGGGAAAGAGCAACTCGTGCAACGGCTCCATGCCCATCGGTTCAAGGAGCGCCCGCTCGATGGCGACGTTCGGGTCGGCGAGCGGCTCCACGGGGCCGGGAGGGTAGATGACGCGGGTCCCCTCCGGCAGCTTCTCGTAGTGGAAGCCGTCACCCGCGTTGAACATCATCGGCGGGCTATCTTTTTCGAGTATCGTAATGAAGCCCGGACGGCTCATCTGCTCTTCCTCCCGTGCGGTCTATAAATCAGCTTCGGATACTTTACTCGATCAGCCGACGATTGACCCGCACTGGAGGTACTGAATAAACCGCCTCAGCGGCCGCTGCCGCGTAGCTCCATGGGACGTAGGATCAGGTATGTAATACCTGCCAGGATAATCCCCAACTCGAAGCCCACGTCCATACCGAAGGGCTTGTTTATCAGACCGGCCACAGGTCCCACGTAGTAGACCTGCGCGGCCCCCAGGACAACCCCGGTCAGTCTGGCCACCAAAGGATCTTTAAGAGCGCAGGTCGAAAGCGACCTTCACGTGCCCTTCGCGTCCGGCGCTCCGGGCAGCCGCGATGGCCTCACGGTACTCCTCCAAGCGGAACAGCGGGCCGACCATTGTCTCCAGACGTATCTCCGGCGCGATGCGCAGCGCGAGATCGAAGCTGCTCGCCCGCTCGCCCTTATATTCCTCGATCCCATAGGCATAAGTCCCGGCGAGCCTGACCTCCTTGTACCAGAGAGCCGTGAGGTCAAGGCTGCTCTTCGCCCCCGGCATCCCTACTAGCGCGACTTCTCCGCCGGGACGGGTGAGCCGCAGCGCGTCCTCCATCGTTCCCGCGGAGCCCACACACTCGAAGACCTTCTCGGCCCCGCCCATGACGACGGGTTTGCCAAGCTCAGGCCTGTGCGCCTCCGTGCCGAGCAACGCGGGCAACTTCGTATACGTCTCCTTCGGATGCACCACCTCATCCGCCCCGAGCCGCAGAGCCTCCTCCCGCTGCCGCTCGTGCTTGGCGACGCAGATTATTCGTCCCGCCCCGGTCAGGCGGCGGACCGCCGCGACCGTGAAGAGCCCGACGCTCCCCGCCCCTATTATCAGGGTGGTGTCGTCCTTTCCCGGACTCATCTTCAGCGCCGCGTGGACCGCGCAGGCCAGCGGCTCTATCGCAACGGCGGCTTCGTCCGGCATATCCTCCGGGACGCGGTGGAGTTGAGAGGGATGGGCGACGAGCGTCCCCTGAGACCAGCCTCCCCCTGTATCGCGGCAGAAGCCGGTCTGGATGCCGGGTGAGATGTCGCCTTTCGTGACGTTTACGCAGAGAGCGTAGCGCCCAGAGGCGCAGAACTCGCACGGCGGGTCCATGCCGCGCACCGCGCATCCGAGGGCTGGTTCCAGGACGACTCGCTCGCCGGTCTCTTCGACGACCCCGACTACCTCGTGGCCCATTACGAAGGGTGGAGAGGTGATCGGGGAGAAGTACGGCGAGTTCTCCGAGGAGAGCGTACCGAGGTCCGAGCCGCAGATGCCGGAGAGCAGCGGCCTGACCCGCACCCATTCGGAGTTCGGCAGGGCGGGCTCCGGAACTTCTTCAAGCTGAAGCGGGGAGAAGCGGCTGGTCTCCAGGCTCTTGACGCGTTTCGAGCCCGCGCGCATGAGGAGGTAGCGTGGGATGGACTTGCTGTAGCGGAGAGCGAGCATCCTAGACTTTTTTGGTGGCGCCGTTCTTGCCCCAGGCCCGGATCTCCCATCCACGCTCCTTCGCCTCGGACTCCAGCCGGCGGTCGGGATTGACGGCAACCGGGTTCCCGACGGCCTCCATCATCGGCAAATCGGAGATGGAGTCGGCGTAGGCGTAGGATCTTGAGAGGTCCAGGTTCCTCCGGCGGGCGAAGGAGGCGAGCATCCTGGCGCGCGCGTCGCCCGCGACCGGAGGGCCGGACAGCTCTCCGGTGTAGACGCCGTTCTCCTGGACGAGCGTGGCGCACAGCACGTCGTCCACCATGTCCTTCATCGGCTCCAGGAGGAAGTCGAGAGCGCCGGAGAGGAGGACTACGCGGTGTCCGGCCTCCTTGTGCTCGCGCAGGCGGGCGAGGGCGTCCGGGTAGATGCGCTCCAGGGTGAACCCGTCGAAGGACTCGTGGCCGAGGTGAAGGGCGCGGGAGGGTTTCCAACCGGCGTAGTTCTTGTAGAAGGCGCGGTTGAAGTGGGCGCGGCTGATCTTATCCAGCCCCCAGTAGTAGGGGATCTTGGTGAGGAACGCCGCGAGCCACAGAGGACGCGCCGCGCGCGGCAACTCCTGCATCCTGAGCCACGCGTAGTAGGAGACGACGTTCGAACCGACAAGCGTACCGTCCACGTCGAAGATCGCCGCTACCTCCCCCGGCTTTTCGTCCACCACTTTCTTACGTTTCTTGCGGTTCGGGCGGGTAGTAAGCGCTGGAAGATGCGTCTCCTGGAGCCACTTCCTCCACTCCAGTTCCGTGATGTCGAAGGGGAATTCTTCGCGGTCTTCTTCCGGCAGGCCCTCGTACAGTCCGAACGTCCGCCGCGCTGAGAAGGTGGACTCCATGCTGCCGTAGGCGCCGTAGATGCGGCTGAAGTACAGGCTCATGCGAGCGCGCTTCTCGGCCCGCGCGATCCTCTGCCGCGCATCGGAGGCCATGTGTCCCTCGGGCATCCAGGCCGCGAGTTTACCGGCTACCTTGAGCCCCGCCAACTCTACCTTGAGCCCGGTCTCCACTCTCTTGCGGCCCGGAAAGCTCCACTCCGGCACCAGCGTCGGACGCCCGCCGGAGTCGCGCAAGGGGTGCTCCACGAAGTAGCCTCGCACGAAGTCGTAGAAGTCGCGGTAGCGGATGGGGTTCCGCTCCCCGGAGGCGACCTGGAAGACCTCCGGCTCCTCCGGGCGCAACACCCCGGCGGCGAGGATCGCGTTTACCACATGGTCCACGGGTACGATGTCAACCAGGCTCTCCGGGTCGCCTGGGAACTCGCGCAGAATACCCTTCGCGAACGCCATTATTATAGGATCGGCCATGCGGGAACCCTGGATCCAACCAGGATAAGGCTCCCGGTGACTGCTCTCGATGATCGCCGGCCGCAGGATGACGATCGGAGCCTCCCCCCGCTCCCTGAGAACCATCCGCTCCGCGAGCGACTTGGTGAAGGTATATACATCGTTCCACCCCAACTCTCGCGCCCGCTCCGTGCCCCGCTCGACGAGCCGCTCTCGCATCCAGGACCGACGGAGCGTATCCACCCGCTCCGCGACCTCTTCCTCCTCACCGACCATCCCAAGCTCTCTGCGCGCCTCCGTCTCGAAACGCCTCAATAGCCCCCGCTCCCGCGACGCCCGCTCCACCTCAGAAACGACCGCATCCAGGCTCGAGACCTCTTCCCGAGGGTCGAGCAAAGTCCCGTTCGGAGAGGTATTACCCGGCGCCTCCTCCGGCACGAGCCCCTTTCGCGTCCCGGCGACGTAAGCGGTCGAGATGTGCATGAAGAGCGGCTTCTTCTCCCAGCCGCGGGCCAGGTTCAACAGCCCCAGAGTCCCCCGCACGTTCGAGTCCACGGCGACGTCCAGCGGCGCGTCGAAGACCACCGAGGCGGCGGAGTGGATGACGATGTCCACCTCGCGCGAAAGCTCCGAAAGGTCATCCTCCCCGAGACCGAGCGACGGCGCGTGTACGTCCCCTTCGAGTATGCGGACTTTGCTGGAGGCGTATTCCTCGAAACCATCGCTGAGTTTCTCGCGCAGTGCGCGGAAGGCGGCGGAGCCGAGAACGTCTTTCTCGAAACGCTCCTCCGCGTTCTTCTCTCTCGAAGGCCGGACGAGGAGATAGAGCCGGGCGAGGTCGGGCAAGCTACGCAGGATCTTCTCGACCAGAGCCGTTCCCAGAAAGCCCGTCCCCCCGGTGAGCAGTATGGCCTTCCCACTATAAGCCTGACGAAGCACGCTACGCACCTCTCCCTGCTCGCCGTCCAACCTTACGTTCCGTACCATTCAAGAGCGCCCGCGCGTTCTCCCGGTGCCTCCATAGAACCAGAGCGCCCCCGACAATCGTGTAGAGGATGTAGGGCAACGGCTGTCCGGTCAACAGGAACACGAACGGGCTCACGACCATCACCGCGATAGCGCCTAGAGAAGTGTAGCGGCTCAGAAGTACCACCGCCCACCAGAAGGCGAAGAGCCCGAGCCCCACCAGCGGCGCGAGCCCGATGCTAGTCCCGGCTCCCGTCGCCACCGCCTTGCCGCCCTTGAAACGCAGGAAGACCGGCCAGCAGTGCCCTACCACGGCGGCGAACGCTACTGTGGCATGCAGCCACAAGTTATCGGTAAGCGTTCGAGCGAGGACCACGGGGATCAAACCTTTAAGCATGTCTCCGGCGAGCGTCGCGACGGCGGCCCACTTGCCCGCTGCCCGTAGAACGTTTGCCGTCCCGATGTTGCCAGAACCGACTTTCCGCACATCCACGCCCGCTATCCGCCCAACCAGATATCCAGTCGGAACGGAGCCCAGCAAGTATCCAAAAACAATGAGAAGAACCGCTGACATGGCCGAAAGTATAACGGAACGGGTAGATTTTGGCCTGCCACGGGAGCCCGTCCGAAAACGCCTCTACTGTAGTCATCCGGTCTCTACACCCCGGATAGTGCGCACTCACACCGCTCTTTGCTATCCTTGCCTTTATAGTTGTTGACGAGGGGTTTCAAATGGGAGGCCCGACGATGAAGCGTGTATTGCTCGTGGAAGATCACTCCGCCTTCGCGAAAGCTCTAGAGCTCGTTCTAGAGAGGATGAGCGACATGAAGATCACCGCCCTGGCCGATACTCTCGCGGAAGGCAGAGAGTTGGCCTCCGGGAGCGAACCGTTCGACCTCGCGATCCTGGATATAATGCTGCCCGACGGCAAAGGGACGGAGTTGATCTCCGAACTCAAGGAACGCCGTCCCGAGATGCTGGTCGCCGTGTTGAGCGCCCAGAACGACCTGAACGTTGCTCTGGAGATGGGCGCGGATCAGGCAATAAACAAAGAGTCTTCCCTCCCGGGAATCGTCTCCTCTCTCAACCAGCTTTTCGTCTAGTAATGTTAGGATGGAAAATACTGACCGGGACACTCAGAGCCGTTTGGAGCTTGAGGAGCGGGCGGAGAGCACGTTACGAGAGGAACGATAGCGTCTCCGGGAGAAGCGGGCCAGCCGGGGTTTCTGGTCCCGTCTGTTCGGCGGATAAGGAAACTCATCGTTGTTTGCGCCTTAAAAACACCCTTCATGAAAGTTTTGTCTCCCACGTGACGACAACAACCTTAACGTGAGACTTTCCGCTTGTGTGAGTAGTCTCGAAGTGTACACGTGAGAACAAGGAGGTATGTATGAAGAAAGTCAGTCTATTGTTGGTGGTGATGGCTTTGGTGGTTGCCCTGAGTGCTACGGTGGCCATGGCCGCTACCGGCTTTGCACAAAAACCCAGATAGTATCGCCAGATGTTGTGGTTTTGAGCAACCCTCCCTCAACGAATTGCGTCACCGATGGATTTTTGGTGCAAGGCCATTACGGGTAACGGACACAACAACGCCCTGAGGGGAATCAACAGGGCAGACACCATCAAGGGCCTGGGTGGAAACGACACGATCAGCGGCAGAGACGGTGGCGACCATCTTGTAGGTGGAACAGACAACGACACCATCTATGGAGACGAGGGCGAGGACACGATCAGGGCTGGGACGGGTAAGGACGTCATCCATGTGGAGAATGACCTTAATGTGGCGAATGTCGTCAACTGTGGCTCCGGCCGAGACATCGTTTACGTGGACAAAATAAACATCGCCAAGATTTCCTCCAACTGCGAGGTGGTCCGCAAGAAGTAAGAACCCGAATGTTGGCCGGTATTCTTCGGGACTCCAGCCATACAGCTGCAGATTATCAATGGGACAGGGCGGAACTAGTTCCGCCCTGTCCCTGCATTTTCCCAGGAGATTATTCCCAAACATACAGAGAAAACAGCTTTCCGATAATAATGACTCTCGGAAAGCTGGTGAATAAGGGCATAGAAGAAGGTCCGGGGCCTTGATGTAGGACCCCTGCTCTCTGCTAGTGATTGTTGGTGCAGACATTCCTCCGGAGGGCACAATCGGCGATCCTCTCACGCGTAAGGGTGTTGCCGAAGACCCTCGCGTTGACCTGCTTGCCCCGGCCGGCCTCGCCTGAGTTACGAAGTATGATGGCGAGGTTACGACCATTGTGGAAGACCGTGCCGCCGGGCCTCTTCCCGAAGACATTGGAACGCACCGTGGCGTTGGCGGCGTCCGCAACCGCCACCCCGCCCTCGGTGTTGCCGTAAGAGACGTTACCTTGGATAAGCGCCTTTACGGGGTCGTTCGGGTTGAGGTCCGGCTTGGGAGAGTTTTCGTAGCGGATGCCGAAGCGGGAGTTGCCCTTGGTTAAGTTGTCGTGGAACCATACGCCGTTCGCCCGCTGGGGGACCGGGGCGCAGCCCACGTCGCACCACAGGCCGTTGCCGCCGTTGTCGTGCGCGTAGGTTGTGGCAACCTCGCACGCGACGATGCACTTGATGCCAGCCGCCGTGTTACCGATGGTGGAGGCGTTCTGGCCGTTTCGGAAAAGCTCGCTATTCGTAAGAACGCCCTGAGCCTGACCGATGCCTGGACCTCTCCCGCCGTAGACCCGCAGGTGGTCCATGCGGAGCCCCGGTCCGCCTAACTCGGTGGTTATGCCCTTGCCCGCACCCGTCGCATTAACTTCTAGCCAGCTAATGCTTACGGGGTCACCCTTCGTTTTGACGAGCGTGATCATGGAGACGCCGCTAGCCTTCTTGATGCCCGCGACGGGGTTGGGGACGGTCGCGGGGCCGACCTGTCTTGTGGTTCCCGTGTCGCCGACGAGCGTCTGGCCATGCTTGAGGGTGATGGAGTTGTTCACGGCGTAGAAGTACGTGGCGACACCCGCCTTGCCGTGGACCCGGATGGTGGCCCCGGCGGGAGCGGCGTTGGCTTTTGCGTCCAGATCGTCACCAGGGTTCACGCTTACCACCGTGACGCCGAACGCCGCGTGAGAGGCCAGGAGGCCGATCAGCAGGGCCAGCATGATGGCTACGAGCCGTCCCGCCAGTATCCTGACGTGGTTGTTGGTTTCGGTCACCTTCTTCACGCCCTCATAAGGGCCAAGAAGGTATTCTTGGTCATACCTCTGGACGTTCATGTTCCCCCTCCTCAGGTCGCGCGGGTCGTTCCAGCCAGCTCGAAGAAACGTGCTAGTCGAACCTTGCTAGAAACCTATTATCGGCTGTCTACCATAACGCACCGAACTTACGTTGCGCTTGGAGCGCCCTCATGGCGCTGGGATGTTCGACTCTGTGTGTAGTACCTCCCCGTTCGGCAGCCCGGCCGTCTCCCATTCAGGAGGTCCGTAGGCTTTGCGCGTCTGCCTCGCAGCAGGGTTGCCTTTTCGCAGCGTCAGCATCATTGCATATATAAACACAAACATCAGACGTTTTTGAAGCGCTGGTGTCTGACCTTTTCTGAAGCCCACAATCGCTGGTAGTTGGCAGCCGCGGTAGGTACTAGTCGATGCCTCGAACATCCCTCATATGACGTATCTTTGGTATTGCTGAAGCTTTACGAGCGGGTAGCGAACTTCGGAGAATTCCATTTGTCGGGTCACAGGGTTACGCATGCTTGGGCGTTGCGAGCGGCTACTCTCGGAAGGTGGGTAAATAAGGGGCTGTTCGGTTAATACAAGCGGCTGAAATGGATTCATCATCCATCTCGCGGAGCAGTCTCTACGAAGGCCTCTACGAGGGTTTGCTAGCGATAAAGCTCAAGTAAGCGATGTGTCTGAAGAACGTCCCTCCCTCCGCACTGCACCCCTAGCATGGTCCGCTATCTGACAACGATAGTCCCAACGATACCAAAAGGCCCGCTAGTTTGCGGCATATGACACGGACTCGAGTACTGGGCCGAAGGCAGGTGAATAGAGGCAAAAGGAAGGGCTGGGAGCGTACCTCATCCTCCCAGGGTAGCCTAAGGATGACTAGAGTCTATTGTACAGATACCTCGTCCATGCCGCCATAATACCAATCGCCGCCGCCCGACTTAGCTCCGATCGACAAGGGCGCAGTGTTCGAGATGGAACCTACTACCACCTGGCTTGTGAACGTCGTCCCGTCTACCGTAAGCTGAACGTTTGTTGCAGTCTTTGTGCAACTGATGGTGTGCCAACGTCCATCTGCCAGGTTCGGACCATTGAGAATACTTCCTACCTTTCCCGATGAGTCCTTAAAGAGACAGAATGCTTTGGCCTTGGTATGGCTGGCCCTCGGTAAAATCTCCATTTTGTAATCTCCGCCTGGAGAGTTTGATAATCCTTTGCGGATGACATCGTAGTCGCCTACGGTAGCGCTAGGCGGCTGCGTGAGTTTGACGCTAAGGGTCAATTGGAGATTCGCGCTGCCCGGATTGAGACTGTCCGAGGATGGGACTACTGCCTTTGTGGGTTTGCCCCGTTTCCACGGACGGTTTGCCTTTAAGCCACAGCGTCTCCTCCCATTCTAGCCTCCTCGTAATCTGAGGGGCTGAGGTGTCCCAGCGCAGAGTGCCTTCTCCTGGAATTGTAGAA
>JAABUS010000864.1_pt1 | contig 71843 bp, 74 predicted proteins | sample 5560161 | NCBI WGS metagenome assembly JAABUS01 (sample SAMN10711885, study PRJNA513376) | rock metagenome | isolation source: Antarctica rocks | place: Antarctica: Victoria Land, Trio Nunatak nord | collected 2016-01-04
ATATTATAGTATATTTAACGAATATATATTTATATATATAATTAATAAATTTCATAACTCTATTATATATTCTTTACTCAGCCTTACCGCCCCCGTAATCTCCTTACGGAGATGGCGACCCTCTAGTGTGCAGGTACCAGATTACATTCACTTCAGCTGGCGCTACCCGCATATCCTCAAGCCCGGTCTGTATCTGCCTCTCCCAACATACAGCTTTCAATTTTAGACCTTCTACTACTTGAAAGCTCCTTGTCTTAAGATTCTACACAGCAATGATGCCAGAAGGCCTCCGCTGGGTCGGTGACAACTAACCCGATCTCCTAACCGAGCTGGCACACGGCAAATCGCTCCCTCCCCTCGTCTCAGAGCAAAACGTTTTCCTCCAGCAATGGTATTCCTCCTCCTTCAACGACCCTGATTCCGAAGAGGAAAGACCGGCAAGCCTATCGAGTTCCACACCTCGGAGCAGTATATGGTGTACTTCAAAGCACTCTTGTTGGGCGATAATGCTGTTGCCGAGAAAATCCTGGTTACGAAGGGACCTGGCGAGATAAAGGCGCTAGGGAGGGGGGTCAGCAATTTCGATCATGATGTGTGGAACGCGAATTGCGACGGGGTCGTCGAGAGGGCGAATTTCTTGAAGTTTTCGCAGGATGAGCGATTGAAAAAGATGTTGATGGGTACTGGGGATAGAGAGATTGTTGTGACGAGTCCGAACGATAGGGTCTGGGTGACTGGGTTTGATAGTGAGCATGCGCTGGACAGTGTGAAGGATTGGGGAGAAGACAAGCTTGGGAAAGCGTTGATGAGGATTAGGGAGCAGCTGGCAAGAAAATTTGAACCAAAGAGCGCTTTTCAATAGTCTTAATGACCGAGTTCAAAATGTACAATGGTAGACAAGATTCGTAACCATCAACGACGACGGTCTCGGACAGTGAAGGAAAATGCGAAGAGCTTGACTTGGTCTAGTGGGGCGCCTTCGGGCCGAGACGCGTCTGAAGAACCCCTCGACGCGGTTCCTTGGCCGTGGCTGACCACCAAGTCAGCCTTCCTCGAGTTTGAAGTATTCACCACGCATCATGGCAATTACCAGTATTGAAGTCTTTACAGAGACTCAAACCCTTCTGGCAACACTTCGCCAGGGATTGAAGGAATGGGAGAAATCATTCGCCGCGACACACGAAGGCCGCAAACCAGGACGCGAAGACATCAAGCAGTGCCCTCAGATAGGTTTGAACTTCTATTGAATCATTGTCTCCATTGTACACTGACAGCTCTTAGGGGCCAAGTACAAAGAATACGACAGATTGCGACGCCCACCATTGCAGCTTCCTGTTTCCAAGAATGCGACTCCTACGAAAAAGCGCCAGCGCCCAGCGACTGTACATTCTCCTCCTGTAAACCGGTCACCAGCCAAACGGCCAAAGCATATTCATCCCCTCCACCCAGCTTTTATTGATCCGTATGATCCACCTACCGCTGTGCTAGTCTCTCCCCCCCCGCACCGCACGTCTATCGGTCCCACTCCCCAAAAGGATGGCCAAATACTCGGCATACTTGACGGCCTTTCCTCTGCCTCAAACAGAAAGACACCGTCGAAGCGAAGAGCTCTCGTCCCTCCCACAGGCCATGCACAAGGCACACCCTCGAAGCGCCTTGCTACCCAAGGCGGAGCACTGGAACCGCCATCAACGGGAAAGCGACATCACAAGTCTCCTCTCAGCACTTCAAAACAGTCACACCTGAACACCTTCCTCACACCCTCAGCGTGCCGTATAATCAATAGCAGCACACCAACCTCGCGCAGCGCCGTCTCTAAATTACGCTTCGACGATACTCCAGCATTTCTCCGCCGGGACAGCCAACGCGCCTATCCTGAAAAAGAGAACGAAGGGCTGAAAGATGGTATCTGGTGGAGTCCAACTGCGGTGCGTAAGCTGCCCAAAGCGGCTGGTAGGGGCCTTAGCGATCTAGTGAAAGGGCTGCGGGACATGGAGGATGAGCAATTCGATGAGGAGATGGATGTCCTGAGGGAGATGGAGGGCGGTGGTGCTCCGAGTGTCAAAGTCGCGAAGCCAAAGATCCTAGTAAATGACAGTCAGGCACCCGATATGCTGCTTGGGCCAGATGGCGGTGGTGGTAGCGAGGACAGTGATGATTTCGAGAATGATGGCAACGGTAGGGACGGCAAACCGTCGAAGGTGTGGAAGAAGAAGGGGCAGAAGCGAACGACAAGAAGAGTACTCATGAAGCCAGTCACGGCCAAATGGAAGCCGGAGCCAGAGTGGAAGGGCGATAGAAATGAAGAGGACGAAGAAGCTGTTGTGGAGGAGACACAGGTCACAAGACAAAAGCAGAAGGGCGACCAAGATGAGTATGAAGAAGATGAGGTGCACATTGACGATGAAGTGGAAGAACCGAAGGAGCAGAAAGGAAAGGCGGGAGAGAAAAGCGAAGGGAAAAAAGAGGGACTCGCAACCAAAATCAAGAAGATCAGTGCGACGGCTCATGCGAATTTCAGAGCACTCAAAATCAAGAACAAGCAATCCAAAGGGAAGCGAGGCGGGAGGTTTGGACGAAGATGATAATAGCAGCGATCAGTATAATCCTTGATTCATTGCCGTCGCTTCCTGCTCTCCCAAGTTCTCCTTCTAGTCTCAACCTCGACGCGTCCACTTTTCCCATGAGGACCTGCTTGTGGATTACTGCTAATCATTTGCTAAGATTTGTGATAATGCAGTGTGATCTTCGTAGCGTGTCGTTGTCGGTTGTGAGAACCTTACCCTGGTGTTTGCGAGCGATGGTTTTCGTGTGGTAAGTGATATTGACTATTAATTGAGTGTCTTTTACAAAATCCCGCGAATCTCACCCTGGGTCTGATGGTATTCGCTGGTTGAACCCAGATCTATCACGGCCTCGATATGGTGCGTAGCGGTCACTGCGGCCACATCCACCTCGTCGAGTTGGACCGTTCGAATACATCGAAGTCGGATTGGGCCCTCGAGTCTCGAAGCTTCTTCCGCCATGAGCACCAGTAATATTGTTCTCTTCGGGCTCAGGCATTGTGGCAGGCGCTTCGCTGTACTGAACACGGCGGTCCCAATCCTCTAGAGAAGTGTACGGACTCCTCAGCCAGGCTCGCAGCTCATGCAGGAACAACCTCGTATTGTCTCTCCCCAAAAACTCCTGCAACATATCTTCTGCTTGCCCTGCACTCCCTTTGATATCCACAGTCTTCAGGATCGCAACAATATACTCGAGCAAGAACTCAGCGTTGTTGGCTCTTCTGGTGATTCCTTCCGTGTCACTGCCGTCCTGGCCAAGGAATTCGAAGACCTGCAATTCGCGTCTTGTCCACTTCCGTGCTCGCGATTCTAGCTCTTCGTCGCGACTAAACAATTGAGGTGTCAGATCTCGAAACCTTGATAGGCGATTCGAGCCGACGTGAAGGGTATAGAGCTGGTTGCGGTAGACGTGCCTGCGGCGTAATAGAGCGGCATCGGGGCTCACTGGAGGCTGAAGTCCAGGTATTGGGGCGCGCCATGGACGTGGTCTTCCTCTATAATTGAAGCTCGCGTTCTGTGGTCTCGTGGAGCCCGAGCCCCTGCTTGCTGATATTGGCTGTGCGCTTGGAGCGACCTTGTAGACCTTGCAGTCCTCAGGAGACTTCCAGTCATACTCGACTGAGCGTACTTCTGACTTGCATAATGGGCAAGTAGATCGCTCCTGCAGCCAGCTCACCAGGCATAGGAAATCGAAGGTGTGATGTCTGCATGGGATCGCAACTGCTCTTTCTGAAATTGAGTCAAGACATATCACGCACGGATCTATCGGGTCCTCTGCATCTTCTGTGATCGCCTTGACCTCTTCCAGGGTGCTCTTGAGAACGTTTTTCCTGATCTCGTCCAGGTCTTCCATGCGCTGAGTGTTATTAGACGTGTGGAGAGTGGATTGGCAATTACTCCGTATAGAATAAGGTATCGCAGAGTTTCGGGGAGGCTGAAGGAGCTAAGGACCGCCACAGCGGGATCTGCAGCTAGCATATTATGCCCCTCGGCCGAGCCAGAGCTTCACTCTTGCCAGGCACAAACAAGAACAATTGTGAAAATGGAGTCAATTTCTTCGCCATCATGAAATAAAGCCGTATGATACGGCACTTGCTTGGGAAGATGACCGCCCCTTTGACAAATGGTTCCTTCAATCAGCGTAAGGTGGTCACTCATACAACTACGGCCTTGAAGAGATGGTCATGCCACAGTCGAGAGCTGCCACGTAAGTTTCGCGTTGCGTGGGTTTTGCGATTTACTGACAGAAGACTAGCTGTCAATCAGGTGAAAGCTATCCATGTATATGACTTCGACAATACTCGTAGGCAACTACCAAATCCTGGCTCCACGCCTCTGCTGAATTGAAGCAGTGTTCATGAGCCCCTTACCAAATCAAAAACTATGGAACCCTTTTACCATAGGATTCCTACAGAATGAACATCCCTTCGTTAACGGGGGTTGGTGGCATGATCAGCATATTCTGGAGGCAACAGGTCAAGGATTCGAGAAAGAAGAGCCCAGAGCATGGGAGGGTTGGTGGAATGAACACATCGTACGCTAAATAACAACTCGGCAATACCAATGCTGATATTCTAAGGTCGAACTTGTGGAACTCAGCGTCAAACAGGAGGATGTCCTTACAGTGCTGATGACCGGACGAGGAGAGCGCAATTTCGCCGACATGATCAAGCGCATAGTCGCAAGCAAAAGCCTCGCCTTCGATATGATATGCTTGAAGCCGCAGGCTGGTCCGAATAATGAGCGATTCGCCTCAACAATGAACTACAAGCAAGCTGTGCTGAAAGACCTAGTCTACACTTACAAAGACGCTGATGAGATACGGATCTATGAGGACCGACCGAAGCAGTGAGTGTTCGTGTGCTCAAATGGAGATACTTTACTGAAGAGAGAATAGCACTCAAGGCTTTCGCGAATTCTTCAGTCGTTTCAATGGAGACCTCCTCTCTCCATCGGCGCCTACTACTCGAAGCTCAATAAAAGCCGAAGTGATCCAGGTAGCAGAGCAGATGACCACTCTTGATCCGATCATTGAGACCGCAGAGATCCAACGCATGATCAATGCCACCAATTTGGAGAGCAGGGATGGCAAAATGCTTGAGATCAAGCGTACAGTCTTTTATACCGGCTACTTGATAAAACCAACCGATACTGACAAACTACTCACCCTCGTTCAACTCCCACAGAGCATGCACAAAAAGGATGTCAAGTTCCTTGCCAACAACATCCTCATCAGTTATGGACCTGCCCAGCCCTCCCTCCTGAACAAAGTTGGAGGTGTTGGACACAAGCAAACCTGGCAAGTGACTGGCTTCGCTACCTTTGGCAGCAACGTGTGGGCTGCGAGAGCTGCTCCTGTCCCGCCCATATCGACGTATCATACAGACAATCAAGTCCCTTTCGTCCTCCTCGCTCACCACAAATCCGCTCGACCAAATGACGCAAACCGGATTTCGAGCTGGCAGAATGTAAGTGCAGACAAACAATACATCTTTCAGACCACCGTTGGTGAAAAGGTGCAACTACGAGTTGAGCTCGAGAACGAAGGTGAAAACGAGTATGATAGTCTTTTCGAGCGCAAGAATCTGAAGCGGCGTTATAGCCCACCTTCTGGAGAGCGACATCACCAGAGAGGCGGCTATGGTAATGGGGAGAACCGAAGACCTAATGGTGCGAATGGAGGTCACAAGGGTGGTAATAACCAGAGCCGAGGCCGTGGCGGAGGCGGAGGCGGTGGGCGAAGTGGAGGCAACAATAACAATCGCGGCGGCAGAGGTGGTGGTAATAGAGGGAAGGGAGGAGGACAGAGAGGAGGTTACAAGTCCCTTGACGACGTTGGGGGCGGTGGTGGACGTTACAATGGACAGAGAGGTGAGCCGAATTATGATGACTATATTCCTAGTGGGGATGGGTATAATGCTGCATTTCCGGCTCTCGGAGGGAATGGGAGTGCAGGGCTACCATATGGCAAGTGATTTTTGCAACTCTATACCCACTTTATGACTATGTGGACGGGGAGGGCCTTGCAATAAGGGAGCTACGGTACTGAACAGGCTGTATCAGGGAGTTGTGCCCCCATGACTCTGGTCATGGGGGATCGAACAAGGTATCAGCTCTTGTGTATGATATCTCGATGAAGCTTATGTAAGGTAGTCTATATAGTCTATACTCTGTACTGTTTGGCTTTTAAATTCATGTACTTCAAGGATATCCATCCTTGCATCGCTTCCCCGATCAACCTGGCTTTTGGGCCAATGTTACATAATGAATCTGATACATCCCTTACCGCAATTTTAGAGTCCTAGCAACAACTTTTTTGGGCTTTGGATGACCGAAATAACCTTGCGGACCCTCTGCCCATAATACGCTAGTCGAGACTCCCCAATCAAGACCCTATTTTCCCCTCTTTCGCACCCCGAGGCAGTAGGAAACTTTTCGACTTGGACCTGTACAGAGCCTACCTTCCTCATTCGCTCAGCTGCATGCAATCCGCAATTCCTATCTATTGACCGAAAGGCTAGGGCAGCTTTCAGATCTCGTAACCATTTCCAACCATCGCTAATAACTTTGCCGCCATCACTGTACCAGCATTCCATGGTCGCCCCCAGCTTCAGGTATTCCCTCCGCTTAAGCATCTACCGGCTTTTCTTAACGCAAAAAGAGCAATCCTCATAATATAATGACTAAAGTTGAAGTCCTGAGAGCCGGCTACTAGTTCATACTTATCCAATGGTAGATCGTAAATGTCCCTTTGGAGTGTATGAACAGTTGAAGGCTTTCCATAAGGCGCTAGCCGGGGTTGATTACAGTAGATTTCAGAAACCGCAACATTACTACAGACTCCTGGCACGGATTCAGCTTGAGCTCATGATAGACTCAGAAATACTGTGAACTGTTGTATCTAAGGTATACTTTGCGTATACTAAATAACAGGTTCGTACGGTAGGACTCACTAAAGACCCCGCGTCATTTTCCTAAGTCATTGTCCTAAGAAAGGGCGTTCCTGGGGTACTGTTATGAACCAGGCGATTCCGTGCTGCCTCCTATCCAGCTACCATAGCTTCCAACTTGGCCCTGTTCGTATCGAATCATACTGCTTCTGCCTTGCGACAGGGAACACTATGTGCTTGTTCCAGAGCTTCTTATCCAAACGTCGTTCAAGATTGACAAAATATGAAATTATTCCGCTGGTAGATTCAGTATCCTTGGCGAACCCGAATACGATCGTGTGGCATTCCGGACAACATTGAAGCCCTTTACATCGTGCACATACGACATTCTCTGAGTGCAGATCCCGACATTGCGAGAAAGTCTTAATCAAGGTATCCAGAGAAATATGTGGGCACAACATCCTAGGACAAACACTCGAGGAGTCGACAGGGCTCGTACGGTGATAGTGGAAGCGAAAGCCGAGTTCGCCGTCTTTCTCGTATAAAAAAGGGGTGAGACTGATTTTTAGCTCGATGTCATCATAGACCTGTAGACATGAATGCCCATAACGGTTATTTTTCCCATAAGGTCCATTCTGGGTGAGTTCATTGCGCAAAGCTTGAATGCGGTCCCTTTTCGCTGGCGTTATGTGAACACAAGGACAAAGATCAACGACCCCACTGAGTGAGGAGGAGCCAGCTTCTTGGTTCGGCGTCGCGCGTGAAAGACAGCGGCAACTTCTTGGAGGACCCTGAGAATCAAGAAGTCCACCACAACTCTTGAGCCAAGACACCAGCGGTGTCTTGGGTTTTACAAACACATGACGTGGGTGAAGTATGAAGCAATCGAAGCAGAGCAGCCATTTTTCAGAAATGTCTCTCTCTAATAGCCGGAGAAATTCCCATCTTTCTGGTTGGAATAGCTGCGGATCGCTCATCGTTGACTCTTGAAAATTTGAGGGCAATTCTCTTGGTATTCCGAGACATAGACGTTCTGGGTCGTCAAATGATACAGCGGACATACGGCGGGGTATTGCATTCCAGAAACGCTTGCAGGTGAGTGCAAGTAGAGCTCGACTGCTCGGAGGCAGATTGCAAGCGATCATCGATATAAGTTCCGTCGGCATGAGCGATATGGCCAGAGGTCCTCCATTATCAGAAGACATGAAGAAATTATTCGTGCATTGATGATTGATGAGCAGATCGATTAGGTAATTGGTTAAGGCTGTTGGTTCGATGCCTCAGTGCAGTGGATGTGGGAAGATTTAGATAACGGGACAGTCGTTTGACAGGAAAGAGTTTTGAGGGTATTAGTCTAGATCGAGGGCCGAGAGATTTGGTGTTAAAGAATATGAGCTCGTTGGTAAAGAAATCAGAATTCGTCGTCACAGAAAGTGGAGTGACAGTGGAATGCAGTTAGTCTTGGTGCTGCATATTCAGGAGATCTGTACGCTCTCACCTCGAGACACTTCGACGCTAGCTAAAGCGGCTAAAGCAGCAACACCCCCGGGTGAGCGCGGGGTACATTTTCGCTGTCTTGTAGCGCCAAGGGAATTGGTTAGCCTTACTTCCCGTGAATCCATTAACTGATCCCTCCACAGCACAGCATAACATCTTTTCCGGATACTCGCCGCTGGTACGAGGTTACATAACAGTAAAACGCCATGCCTAAACTTCCAAGCTTACCAGCGTAGAGGAGCTGAAGACTTGCCAAGGAGGCTATTTCGCGCTAGCGTCCAGCCTATGATGCATTTGTGAGTGTTGAGGACGCTTTTACAAGATCAGCAACGCAACTTGAAGAAACATCTGCCAATAGAGTTTCCTGCATTGACAGTGATATATTTGATATGTATAGGGGATGAATTAAGATAAACCTTGTTTTGCATGTACGTATTTCTTTGCGCATTATATGTCGACGCGTAGCATCCTTTCATTCTATCTGTACGATTCTTTCCAAGCCATCGAATTCGATGCCATCGGAACAAAATATCAGAATTCGAACATTGTCTTATTCGCTCCAAACCCCTGCAAATGCAACAAAAAACGCTCCGAGAAATGGTGAAAATCCACTGTACAGTCGGTTTGAAGAAGGGTATATGTGGGTCGTTCGTGCTTTTGTCCATAGTGATCAACACAAATGCTCGCTGAAATTCGGCCAAATGAACCATCTCCGTCTCCTCTTCACCAATCGATCATTCTTCGTCCGTCAGATCAGCGATGAGACCTAAGCTCAAAATCATGACCAGAAGTCCGATCGTGACCACTATCAATAGTGCGAACCCAGTCCAACCCAGCACCATTGCTGTAGTGCCGACTCCACTTTTCACACTCCCATTTCCTAAATCTTGAGCTATCGTACTGGCCGCTACCGAGGCTGTATGTTGCCATAGAACGGAGACTAGCACGAAGATGGAGGCGACGAAGATAAGCGCCAGCGCGACCTGACAGACAGCCCTCGATGGAAACGGCTTCACGTCTTTTTCTTCTCCTCTTTCATCGAGTTCTTCATGCCAGCCGGGGAAGGTTGCGAGAATTATGAAGCAGACGAAAGCGAGGACAATGGCGACGATACTGAAGGACGTATTAGTAACCGTTGAATAGCGTGGATGAGAAAGCGAGCAATTACATCAAATATGGAAAAACAATGCTATCCTTGAAGGTCGACGCCACCCATATTAGATTCAATGGATCTTGATCTACCGACACCTGTGTCGCCAGACTCGTGGCATTGTTCGAGCACAGGAATGCACCACCATCCGGATTTATACAAATGCCGAAGTAGCCAACACGCACTTCTAGTTGTGCTTGCCCGACTATGTTCGCTATCGCGGTCGTCACACCGGGATCGACTTGAGAAGGAGCGAAGTTTGGAGGGTAGGATTTGTAATAGAGGGATATGAGGAAGATGCCAGGTATTCCGGGTGATGATGAGGAGCAGCCGGCTAGGAGAAGTGCTGGGAAGAGGTCAGCATGAGCACTATGATGAGATGGACCTGGGAGATTTAATGACGTACAGAGGAGGATGATAGCTATGGCTATGAGGATCATGAGAACATGGTGGTATCCAAGGAATGGTACTAGCCCTGATGTGAGATATCAGCCAACGATGTCTCTTCACGTTGTTCTTGTATAGGTACGTACGCCGTATCCCAAGAGCAAATCTCATGTTCGGCATTCTGGCTGATTTGCGGTCTCACCGCCCGTAGCAAGAGGCTCGCCCCCCGTGCCTTCGACGCACCAGTCCTCCGAAAAGGACAACGCCCTTATGACCGCTCAGCCTTGGTGGATGTCTGAGGTTTAGTTTGAGGCTGAGGTGTGGAATGTGGAGAACGAATAGCGGAGAATGTCGTATGGATCGTAAAGAGCGTAGAGTCAATCCTCTAGTATCGTCAGATAGTATTCGTAGAATGCATTAGTGGTAAGGTCTTTAGGTGAAAGTATGAAGTTGTTTGCAACAATGCCTTCAAGATAGATCCTCCAAGATGCGCACCAACTAGTACTCCAAACAGCTGTGGCGGGAAAGATTCGGCTGGTGAAAAGAGAATGGCTGGGCGACGAATGACGCTAATGAGTAAACACGGTTGCTATGTGACTAGTGGAAATAAGATTTAGGCCATCCGGGAAGCCGCAGCCCAAGGCGCTAACGCGAATAAGGTTTTCTTGACAGCCGCCTCCGCAATATGGATCCCAACGATTGGCTATCAAGCTTCCTTAGGAGCGGTTTTCTTCTGTTCTGGCCACTTTGCTTTTTGCTCTCGCGCCTTTATTGACATTGTCAAAGTACAGACGAGTGCTCAACACAAAGACAAAGGCCTTGTAGCTACGACTCTTACCTAAATCGGTATTTGGCTGCTCTCGTCCTTGGTAGAGCAATCTTTCCACTGTATTCAAGTTCGAAGAGTTTCGACTGGTCGAATTATATGTACAGATTGGACTCAAGGGCCCAACACAATTAACAATAGGTTCCATTCGAAATGCATGCGATCATTGATCGTCAATGACGTGTAGGTACTTCTTCTCCTCCCTCTTCTCTCGCTCCGTTGCGGGAGGCAGATCGTAGAATGCTGCGCTACGGTATGCTTGCTAGAGAAGTGAAACATTCAATCAGCATAGTCTTGGGACAAGAAGCATTATGCTTACCAGATAATGAAATGTGTAATTCTTCAAGTCTGCCGGCTCTATGCCTAGATCTTTGAAAGTCTTAGCCTTTGGATCGATTCTCTGGTCAAGGAACTCCCGTTCGATCTCGTCGGCAGACGTTGTCTTCCACCATATTGCCTGATTGAGGAGTTTTGCAAGCGGCTTCAGGATGCGTTTCGGAATGTTGATATGTCGACGGTGCTTATAGATCTCCTTGTCGACCAGTTCAGCTATCTCAGCCATTGAATAATTGGTGGGCCCGTAAAGCTCATATGTTTCTGAGGCAGTGGAATCATCTTCCAACATGGCTGACAACGCTGTTCCTATATCGATGGCCTGGGAGAAGTCAATATCTTCTCCACCACGAATAGGCTTGAGAACAAGCGCTTACGTGCACAGGCCAGAATCGCTCCTGCATATGATTTGACGTAACAAGATTTGTGACACCTGCAAGCGTGTGCAGCAGTCGGTCCTCGTAGCCGAACACTGGAGCTGGGCGGACAATGCTAGTCTCTGGGAAGATGCTTCGAACTACCTCTTCGCCGCGTGCCTAAACAACGGACATCAATATGGGCTGGAGAAAAAGGGTAGATTGTCAAACCTTTGTTCGGAAAAATTCTGAAGGCGAGTTCTTATTCGCGTTGTATGATGACATATGAATGAAGCGGTCAACGTCGTATTTGGCGACAGCTTCTGCAATGCGCTCGGCACCTTCAACATGTACGTCTTCGAGGTCAAAATTTCTGCGCTGGATGAACGAACAATCTAACTAAAGGCGAGGAGAAGTCATACTTCGTAGGGTAGTCTCGTCCTACAAGATTATATACCACGTCGGAATGGCGTACACTTTCTTCTAGAGAGGCAGTATTCCGGAGATCGTATTCCTGAATCCTATATCAGCAGGCGAAGACCGTAATACTCGGATCTGAATCTGACCATGAAAATGACTTTCCCCAGATCTCCTGTGGGCTTCAAGTGCCTCTTTGCCATGTCTTCTCGAAATGGTACCACAACAGTGCATCCTCGTGAAGCTTTCTAACGTCAGCCAGGGTAGGATTCTCAATGGCAACCATCTTAGTACCCAGTCTGTGAACAATGTAACGCCCCAGGAATCCTGTGGCTCCAAAGACTGTTGCGGTATGCCCTAATTCGATTAGAGGAGCTCTGAGCAGTGGATGCTGGTGTCATACCTCCGAGCGACGACCTGCAAGTATTCGATTAACCATTGAATCACTCTCTTCTCGGTTACCTGGTGCTTCGGCCTACCTGCCGCCCTGAATCCTAATAATGGGTTTACCCGTTCTCGAGATAGAGACATCTTGGAGGCCTCTTCGAAAGTCCAATTGGCCACTGCGGGTTTTTGGAAGTATGGTGGCGGCTCGCAAGCCGTTGGCGGCCCGGGGGACCAAGCACTTCTGCATAGCTGTGCACTGGAACATTCAATTCATTCTTTGTCTTGAGAGGTGAATATTGAAGTTGACGGCGAAGAAGAGTAGCTTGCCGCCTTAGCGCGACCAGCAGCCGCGAATTTTTAAGGCGTTTAATATTTCACTACTGACTCCTCATCCCTCTTCTCATTAATTTACAGGTCGAGGCCTAGATCTGCCGAGACCCCTGCAGCTATGGATCCCGAAGTCGTGTCAAATTTTCTCTCCGAACAGCGGGAAGCTGCGCCAGAGGACCTACAGCAGAGCTTCTTGACAATAGAGGACTACTGGGACCGAAAGCTATGGCATCAGCTCACGGACGTGCTCCTCGAATACTTCAATACTGCTGCTAGTGCATCACAGAGACTACCACTGTTCAGGCATTTCATCCTAAGCTTCGCCGAGAAGATCAACCAGCTCAAGTTCGTTTCGCTAGGGCTCTTGGCTGCTTCGCAGTGTCAAGGTCTGCCTCTGCCTTTCCTCTTGTAGGCCCCTCACAGACGCTGATGAGTTTTCAGATGACAACAAGCGTCTCAGCTTCCTCTCAGACTTGGCTAAGAAGGTCAACAAACCAACATCACAAGATGCCTACGTCTACGCCTTGGTCGCAGCAGCTGAAGTCAAGCTACGATTGCAGGATCTCTCTGGCGCCCGGAAAGACCTTGACACCGCTGAGTCAATACTAGACACCTTCGATTCAGTCGAGACCGAAGTCCATGCTACGTTCTACCGCATCAATGCCAGCTATTACCAAGCCAATGAAGACTATGGCGCCTACTACAAAAACGCCCTTCTCTACCTCGCCTGTATTGACCTTACCACCCTCACATCCCCCGACGCCCAATCCCGTGCTTACGACCTCAGTATCGCAGCTCTCGTCTCTGACTCCATCTATAACTTCGGTGAATTGCTGCTCCACCCCATTCTCGAGACGCTCTCGTCAACTCCTCACAACTGGCTGCGCGACCTCCTCTTTGCCTTCAACCGCGGTGACCTAGGCGCCTATCACGTGCTCGAAGAGAATTTGTCAAAAGCTCCGCAGCTTGAAGAACATAAAGAATTCCTATATCAGAAAATATCCCTTTCGGCTCTTACTGAAGCCGTGTTCCGTCGCCCACCACATGATCGCGCGATGACGTTCCAAACAATTTCGAAAGAGACGAATGTCCAGGCTGCAGATATCGAAATACTGATAATGAAGGCTTTGAGTTTGGGGCTATTGAAGGGGAGCATAGATCAGGTGGCCGAAATCGCGAGGATCAACTGGGTGCAGCCGAAAGTCTTGGATCCAGGACAGATTGATGGAATGAGGGTGCGGCTGCGGGAATGGGACATTAGTGTCAATCAGCTCGGCAACTGGATTGAAGGGGTTGGGAAGGATGTCTGGGCTTAGACGTGTCACAAAAAGCATAGACCAGAAGACATGAGTATAATCGAAAAACAATAGACTTCTGTCCTCTACCGCAAACACTTTGCCTGACGATGGTTCTTTGACATTTGGATTGTTTTCAAATGCTCAGGTCAGGGACATGGGAGATCTTCATTCACAGTAGTGGGCTAACGAGTACACTCCCCACCAGCCAAGCGGGCCACCAAACACACCACACAACCACTTGCGTCCACAACCCATTCACCTTCCAGCCAAAAGCCGCCTCTGCCAGCATTTCGCCGACGTCAGCGCCCCAGATATAGCATACCGCCCACACCACGACCGGTGGTGAAAGCAGCTGTAAGCCGAGAGTCGCTGATAGCTGCCTTGCGCGAGAAGGGAAAACGTCCTTGGGATCAACCGAGGCCGAAAAAGGGTTCCCGATGAAGGATAGCGGCGCCGAAAGAAGGCCGACGAACAGTGAGAGTGAGAAGTTGAGAGTCGCAAGGGTCGCGAGGAACATGCCTAGTAGGAGTAGGGAGAAGGAGTGGAGTATTAGGTGGTGCTGTGGGGTAAGTGGTGCCTGGTTGTGGATTAGGATGGCCAGAAGGCTGGGTAGGACGAGAATAAGTATTGTGAATACGGCAAAGTAAGATGGAAGTGTCTGTGAAAACTGTCAGCTTGGATTTCTTAATCCAGGGCGACTCAAGTGTTTACCTTTAAAGTCGCATTGTTGAATATGTAGAGCGGGATTACGCCAAGAAAATGCAGCGAAACGACAAGAGATACGGGAACGAAAAGCTGACGTTCGAGTATGGTAAGATCCTCCTTGGGGACGATGGCAATCATTCCATCTTGCTTGAAGATTTCCATTTCTGACTTGGAGTGCTTCTCAGGCGTCGTGGCAGTGACTTTGGGCGCTGGTGGCCTTCCACTTCGAATCCATAAGGCTATTGCCATGATAGTGAAATTGACGGCCACAAGCATTGCACTTGGAAGATACGTTCCAATACTAACAAATCGGTCTGCTTGCATGAGCAGGTAGAAGAAAAAGCTTTGGTGGAAATGCTCGAGCAGGTTGTTCAGGCTTCGAAAGATGCTCTCAATGCACCTGCCCATTGCCATTTCGTCTTGCCAGCCGTCTCCAACTGCCTGCAAGGTAATTGCGTCGACATGGTAGGGAATGAAACTGCTATGAGGACCTGAGGAGTAGCCTAGGCCTTGGCGAGCCATGCCTCGTAGCATTGTCTGAAGACGCTCCCTGTAGCTGTCATTGTGTTTCCACATGCGTTGGAGAGCCACCCGTATGCCCAATTGTCCGCTAGCGATGGAGACCGCAGAGTTGAAAAGGTCGAGATTAGGCAGTTGGCCGTTGATGCCATCGTAGACGATGTGTAATGACTCGAAACGATGGTCCAGAGCGTTGTCCACGACCACTACGCCTTGCAGAGCTCCGCTTTTGATGGGTAAAGGAGCCACATATGGTGATATTTGCTCATCATGGTACGCATCAACCCAGGCTTGAGGCCCGGCCTTGCTATCGGCGGTGATCAAGATGATTATATCCTTTGACCACAGCGACCACCGTTTGAAGTATCTTGCCAAAGCCAAGATGAGAGCAACACCGCTCTGGTTCAATTCTCTATCCATGTTCTTCCATGCAGCAACTAGTACAATAGCTTCTGTTGCATCACCTCGTGGCGCGTGAAGGATCCCATAAACGTTCTCTCCAGCGAGTTCCCTGCCTGCCGCTTCATATTGGTACTTCTGTCTGGCAGATCTCAATCCGGCAGATCTGAAGATTTCAATAAGCTTGTTCGAGATACTGCAAGACCGCAATGTTTAGAAAAAGGCCAACGCGAAAGCAGGAGCAATGCGACCTACTCTTCCTGCTCCTTGCCAGCGAGCTCTTGGATCTCGTGCTTGTAGGCATTAAAAACATTCTGTTCGCTGCCTCCAAAGTACGTATGTACCTGACCTGGCAGAAGGGCGTTCTCGGATATGTACGTATGTCTTGAATACTCATTTAGAGGGAGCAGGCAAAGCCAAACCACCCCGATGAGTATGCATATTGCCGAGAGGTAGGGGGGGAATCTAAGGAGTCGCGGATCTCGTCGCAGAGCCAATATTGTAGGGGCTTCTATGGTCATTAGCACAATATGGGTTTTCAAGGAATTCGGGAGTACCAACATAGCAACGCCATGTACAGAAACCATGTTTTATGTGGTAGTGGCCATCAATTGCGAGTATCAATGCCAAGGAATTCGTGTAGCGGGTACAGTGACAGGCTCAGTCCGACGACTAGGGGTAAGAAAGCCCCGCGCAACTTCCGCCATAGGCTTATCGGCCGCGTACTTAAGGGGCCAGAATTCTGAGCCTGGAGAGGGGCTTCGGGGTCCCTAATTAAACTTCCCTACCGATCCGGACCTCGTCACCACCTTTTGCCCCTTCGTCGCCATACATCACTTACGACTCCTCTTCCGTCGCATGGTAGGGTCTATTTGGTCCACTGGATCGCGTCTGTGCGCGTCGTCAAGGCGAGACCTCATAAGTCACGGCTTTTCTACTCCTCCCAGTGAAGTTTTCTGCAAACATGATTCCCCTTCATAAATCTCCCATCGCAGATATATCTGCTTTTCTATTAATTGTGAAGCTCAATCGCTATGGAGTCTACGCACCAGGCTCAAGGAGCTAGTGTTGGGGAATCTGAATCGCATAAGTTATTCCAAGATTTCCCTTTCGTCGAACAGATCTACAACACGAAATTACAATTTGGGGATTCACTCTGGCTCAGAAATCATCAACAGGGAGAAAATGCAGACCTACTGTGCGAAATCAACTCCGCGGTGATACAGCCCGACAACTGCGGGTCCGTCGTTAGACAGCAGTATCTAAAATTTTCAAATAAGAACCATCGCATATCCTACACGGATAGGAAGTTCCTTCATGAGGATTCCTATGGAAATATATTTACTTATCATCGAGAGAATAACTAACCCAACAGCCCTCTAGAATCTCGTGCAAACGCGTGAGCTATCAAGATATTTGATCAAAGGCTATCCGAAGCCAAAATAACTCTTATGCAGAGCTATCAGTCGCTCAGACGTGGCCCTGCAGATACAGAATTTGTTTTGCGCGATCATCTCTGCTCTGTTCAGAGATACGCGCTCTGGAAAGGGAGAATTGCGGGACTTTCTCAACAAACATCTCGAGGGAGAGAAACGACCTCTGCTTATTAGTAGCAGTAGCGACAGGTCAATAAATACGGCTGCCTTAATCCGGGATGTTACCATCCTAGTTCACGACACGCAGGCATACGTGAAAGCTTTTGTGAATACCTGGTTCGAGAAAGTGCTCAAGATCCAGCGATCTCACAGGCTGGATAAGCATGCTTCTTATGAATTCACAGACCCACCAACGTCTTTTGTGGAGCGTCGTCGTATTTGGCAAGCCATCTTGCGTCTGTTCTCCTATGCCGATTTCTTCCAGCACAACCCCGGGGGCTGCACGAATCTAAATGACTTCGAAAATGGACCGCACGTATTCTTCTCGAACGTAGCCATATGGGAGCTTGAGGAACTCGAGTATGTCTACTATCTTAGTAAATAGCAATGTAGGACATTGAGAGGTCCTGCAGGTTTTCCAGCTTTGGCTATGAGAAGCCTGGAGCGTTTCCAATGTGACAGGGATGAATGGGACCGGGATGACGGCCAGAAACATGTTCTTTCCACGTATAAGAAGGATTATGAAAGCACATGCGAAGCTCATTTCGCCTACGCCTGCGGATGGGATCGAGAGATACTGCCTGTGCTACGTGAACTCGACGAGATCGAGGAACCTCAAACCCAAGGGATCGACACATCAGAAGCCTCCCACCCAAATTTTGGTTACCAATTTATGGAGGAAAATCTGGGTTACGACGAATGGGCAAACAAATGGGGTATCCGCGACCCAATCTCTCACAAGGTACCTCTGGGCTGCTTCCTTAACCGGGCCCACCCCATTTGGGACAAAAGCCGGCTGGAAGCGTGGCAGCTAATCGACAACCCGTCCAAACAGCTCAAAGGACGAACGGAATGGTGGATAGGTACCAGAGAAAGGCAAGGTCTTCGCGAATGTGCGCACTGCCCTGAGCCACAGGAGATATCTCATTCCAGGTTTATTCTCCCAAATGGAACGGATCCGAACAGGCCGAGGAAGACTGCGTGATTCGGGAAAATCCTACTCCGCATACACCAGGAACGTCATCCTCGACTCACTGGAGCAGGATACAGCCGATCAGTGCCCCTTCCAATATTGCAAAGCGCCAATTTTGAAATTGTAAGGAGGTAAATAAACTTTCAACAATTGCTGTTAAGAGGATAGTGAATCGTGCAGAAGAGTGGAACATATCACGAATGGTTGGATCGAGTCCCTAGGACGTAGAAATCGCTCTTGCCCACCGCCTTCATGATGGAGGGACTTGACTGTTAATATGTACTCTACAAGATATACTTAAACGATCCCTGGATATTTTTGAGAAGTGTAAATATATTAGGTTTCTATCGATATACATGATCTCTTTGAAATGATACGATCTTGGCTCGAGTAGAATCTTAAGAGGCCATAAGTATGGGCTTTGCTCCTCTACTTGAATTAGAAGCCAGAAGCAGGATTTGCAGCTCCAGCGTGTAACGTTAATAAGAAAAATTCAACTTACTGCCAAGAACCAACCTAGACGTTTTGTGATACATTCACAGCAAAATTGTGAACGTAAATATAAGTACTTATACTTGAAATTGGTGTGTTATCACTGCGGTATGATTTCCTAGGGCCCTAATCTCTCGGTAGATCCCAGATATGTCATAGGCACCGAACCCTCGCCAGTCCCTGGCATTGATGGTGACCGCGGCGCATTCGTAGTGGGAAGCACGCCATATCTACCGTAGGTCTTCTGGTCTATGGACACATAATGTGGAAGCCGCCCTAGTAGGTTCAGTTTTCCCTCGATCCAGCGAAGGACCTTCTCTGGGGGTGCAAGGATCTTGAGGTAGCCTAGACCATCTACAGATGGTTGATCTGTTAATTGAGAACCAAAAAGAAGGGCAGGATATATGGGTAGATCTCATTGGAGAATAGAGAGCCAAGACTTACAGATATAGCCCACGCCAAGACTGCAAACATGCCCTAAGAAGGAGGTATTGGGGACCAGTGCAGTTACAAAGATAAGAGCTAGTAGCGGAGTGGTCCAAGTCGGTATTCGACTGTCACCAATGCTGCACCCAGATTAGCACAGGTTCTTGAAAGAGGCCATGGGTCGCTAACGCAAAATATGGGTTTGCCCGGAATGCTTTGATCGCTTCTACACCAAGTATAACGAATACCCAGACACTGATGATCATATCAGCAATTCCGAATGTACATATAAGGAAAGATTTCCTGTCGATACCTTGCGCCCATGACTGCAGTGTTTCCCCTCAACAGCCCACGCTCAACCAATAGGTAGCCAGCCGCGGGAAGAGTGGATAGAGCTGTCAACGAAGAGATCATCAGCTTAAGACGCTCGCTTTGATGTCTTGACTTTAGACGTACGCCCAATAAACATTGCCGCCGTCAGCAGCGTGCCGTGGTCCGCCTCAAATCTTTCCAATAAAGGAGCGAGCGCAAGGGTATTTAGAAGGGCATGAAGGAAGCCAAGGTGGATCAGAGGATACGTGTTTAGCCGGTACACTGTATATTGATTAAATGTCAGCAAATTTAACCAACCGACTGCGAGCCGCGAAGCAATCCTATCGTCGCAGCACCGCTGGGCGCAGTATAGACGTACTTGTTCCCAAATTGACCTCCGCCGGCATCAAAGCACCCCATTGCGCAATATTCCACGCGCTCTGCAGCTCTGCTATCCAAAACACAATGATGAAGAGTATTATAACGCGAGTGAAAAGTGGTAGGCGGAAGACGTAAGATCTGAGGCGAGCAGGGTTAAATGAGGGTAGGGTTGGGGCCATTGCGGGGCTCTGCGTCTCTGTAATGTACTACCTTCGCACGTGCAATAGGTGTATGGTCGAGGTAGGATTTCGGCGCTGTATCCTGAGAATGTGCATCTCTGATGAGCTGGTCATAAGAGCGGCCTCGCTGGCCTCAGAATTTTGAGCCTTGTCGAGCCGAAGAAGCCCCGCTTAGGGGCTTCCCGCAACCCTAAATAGTCGCGATATCTAGGGAGCTACAGCCGAAACTTGTCAAATAAGGAATTCAATTGCTTCTTTGTTTCTATTCGAAGACTTGTGAGCAAGGATTTGCCTCATTCAGATCATCTTCATGGGTATCGACGCAAGAGAGGACGATGAAGTCCTGTCAGCGAGTCCATCCCACTTTGTCAAGTGTTGGTTTCTGATAGTGAGCTAGTGAGCTCTCTGATGATACTCTCGCGGCCCTGCAAGAATTCTACTCGGACAGAGATTCTAGAGAGAAGCGCTTCGAGGACCTGAAAGCCGAAGTGGAGACCAAGACTTCCCAAGGCCAACTGTCCATGAATATGTTTTCAGAAGACTGGAATGCCAGTCAGTTCTGGGTGCATACCCTCGCAATGCACAAATCTATGTCATGTGCTTATGTACTCAGTACAGCGATGATACGGCCACTATCTTAGCAGAACAATTGCTTGCAGAAGCCACAACTTCGACGAATATATGCGTTGTCTCCGCGCCTAGCGTCTTTGTGCAGCTCAAAAATTTGCTCGTCAGTCTTCAACGACATATAATTCAGCTTTTGCTCTTGCTGAAGGACCCAGGCTTCAGGTGCTTACGAAGTTGGAGAGATTTGCCTTCTCGAGTATGACAACCGCTTTGACGTCTTCAAGGAATTTACTCGCTATGACTTTAAACACCCATTTACGCTTCCTCGTCCGTTGAAGAAGATCCAAACCAGTCATTAGATATCCATAGCTGACCATGGCAATAGACGACATGAAAGGAAAGTATGATCGAATGCTCTGTGATCCTCCTTTCCTCAGCCCTGACTGTCAGACGAAAGGTCAGTGGCCTATCCCTGAACTTGCGACAAAAGCCATCTACTTATTGTGTGAGAAAGCTGCCATGACAGTTCGATGGCTCTCGAAGACTACCTCCACGAAGCAAGGTAAGAGCGATCAGAGAACGATCATTTGCACGGGCGAAAGAATGGAGAGCCTCGTTCTCAAACTTTACCAAGGTATCAAGACGACCACCTTCGATCCTCAGCATGCTCAGAACAGACTTAGCAATGACTTCAGGTGCTACGCCAGTTTCGTGTGCGACAGCTGGTCATGGCGATAGCTAGCTTGGGGGGTGCACATCCATTTCCCAACCCCAGGCACAGCAAAGCCTTGTATGTGCGACAGAGGCCCGATTAGGAACGCCATTGGTGAGGACTAGAGGCTTGGGAACGGATACAGCTCCGTCAAAGCCTTCACAGTTCTTGGCGACGCCTGCTACTTTGACGTCCAAAAAGTGTATAGCATGGGCCTAGACCTTGCTCGGGGTCATACACGTCCGATTCTCGCAGTCATTTTGCCCCTTATGCCTTGCTGCCTTGGACTCATTGTTGTTTAGTAATGCGTATCGAGCAGTGAAGGCGGAGGTGTGCGGAGATAAGAGCATGCTTCCGCGGTGAGCCGGTCTTACGAGCAAAGGAATCCAAGTGATACTGTATTACCAATCAGAAGCTGCTAAGGAAGCTAGGTCGGTGCGGCGTTGTGATGATGCTGTAGATTGGCAGCCAAAGGAACGATGATTGCAGCCGAAAATCCGAATTGTGCAAACCACGTGGAAGCATCAAAAGCCAATGCGGTGAACCATTTTTATATTACTTTGACCTTACAACACTAGAGAGAAGACTCCCCTCCAAAGTCTGCGTAACTGTTAATGGATCCTTTGACTTAGTACACCATCTCATTGTATCAGACGCGATGACAGACGGGAGCCGATGGAGGGCGGAGGTAGTGAGGAAGCAAATAAGAAGTCGGTATCTTGCCCCGAGATGTGCTCCCCGGGCTTCGGTAGTCGTCTATTACTTTTTATTGTACTCTAAGCTTGCGGGAAGGGTTTAAATTTAGGTTAGTGGCAGCTGATTTTCGCTGATTTTCCAGCGACGAGCTGACCTCATGCCCACCGCATGATTGGACCTTCCCAATTTCCATTCGATCTCGACACCGATTTCTCATGACAAGACCACTCGTGCATGCCTGACATCACTCACTAAATATGAAGCTTGCTACAATCACCGTTGAGAGGCTGCTAGAATATCGCTGTCAGACTGTCACGCTCATTACATAATCTACCTGGAACCTCCGCTGCCCACCAGCCTCGGGGTTATATGAACACATTCTCGCTCACCTTTACCGCCCTAGTGTCAGCTTTCTGATTCTTCCAACATCCAATACCCTTCCTTCAGCTCTGCCTGCAACTTTTACTCTCAAAGCATCTGCATTGTCTCTGGACCTGACCTCTTATTCTAAAGTCAAAGAAGTACTGAATGAATAGTATAACAGTGTCATCTCAGGTGCCAAAATTCATGGTGCATACACGCCGTCTCATAATTCCTTGCGGCACTCATTCTCATAGAAGTCCTTCCTCTTGCCTTTGCCCACGGCGATGACAGCCATGGCAGCGAGATGCAGGGCGCGGGGGGGCCCAGGATCTCACACCTCTCCTCAGCCTTGAACCACACGACGACAATTTCAACTAAAGTTGCGCCGGAAAGCTACTTTACCTATCCCAATTTTGGAGGCCTCATGCTGGCACACGTTGTCGTGATGACTGTTACCTGATTTTTCGTCTTACCAATAGGTGAGCGCTTCTCGTTCGCACCGTAAATCTAAGCAAACTAACGCCTTGCAGGGGTGATGCTAAGTGTCGTTCGCTTCCGCCTTGCTCTCCTCGTCCAGCTGTCCTTTCTCGGTCTACATAGCGTGGGGCTGTTGTTGGGCACAATCTACACCAGCAAGACACCCGACCTATACAGGAACAATGTACACAACAAGGTCGGCTGGACCGTCACTTGGATTGTCTTGGTGCAATGCATCATTGTGCAATGCATCATTGGGCCCGTGAACTTCGTTGCAAGTATGGGAAAAGCACAAGGATCTAGCGAAGAAGAGCGCGCAGCTTTCTTGCCCATGTCAGTCGAGGCACTAGCGCATCACCGCCATGCGCAAATAGCTCGCTCTCCTACGCCACACAGATATTCTCACGACAGTGGCCATTATACGGCGTCGGAGCCGTCCCGAAGCCAGTCAATCTCCTCGACCGAAAATCGAGACGAAAAACAACAACGGAAGTTTCGTGGACATGAAGACGCTCATGCGGAAGCGGAGAAACACCATACCGAGGAACAGGGTTTGCTTGGCAATGCCAATGTTCAACGGATCGCGTCCTGTATCACAGCTAAGCTATCTTAACGTAACCTGAGACTACTGAACACCGTATATTATGCTGTTGATTCTATAAGCCTGTTAGTCGGCTTTTTGGCGATCCTGTCCGGTGCTGTGGTGTATGGCGGCGTTTTCGTAAGTTATGACGTTCTGGGAAGAATGTATTCTGAGCTGATAGTGTAATAGCGCGGCAGCAGCATCTTCAATGGCCTCGCTCACAGCGTCAAAGGGGGCATATTCTTCTGGTACGGCTTTCTTACTCTGGGACGATGGATGGGATGTTTCGCCGAAGTTGGCTGGGCGTGGAACGCGGAAAGTCCTGGGGGCGCACACCATGGGGGCGCACACCATGGGGGCGCACACCATGGGGGCGCACACCATGGGGGCGCACAGCACAGTTCGGATACAGCCGTAGATACCGAGGTCCTTAGATTTATATGGGGATTACATACAAATCTAAGTACTACCGCATCAGCCATATTACCGTCACCGCTTTGAATGCCAGCGCAGTATATATCGTTATTATATATATAGCTGTCGCTAATCCAGCCCAATCATACCTCCCACACGTCGCTGTCACTCTTCTACCCTATTATTCCGCCCTATACTATTGACTGAATTGACTTAAGAACGCCGCGTTGATAACCCGCTGCTCCTGCGACTCCCGCTCGTCTATATCTATAGCGGCGATAAGGCTATTCTTGGATCGCTTCCTTGTAGGGGTAAAGCTCTTAGCCTTACCCTCCGCCTCTAGTGTAAGACCCCTTACTCCTGCCCGGCGAGGCTGCGACTCGCCCTGGGCTTAGTAGGCTTAGGCTGTCGCAGCCCGAGTACTAACGGAGCGGATAAGGCAATCGCAAGGTAAGGGCGACGGTGAGGGCGACGGTGAGGGCGATAGTAAAGGCGGCGACGATGTGGAGTAGGAGTATATGGGAAGGATAGAGGTGAAAGTCAACGGTCAATAAGATAGCTAACGCGGGCTTACTTAGATTTGTATGAGGATCACATACAAATCTAAGTACCTCGGTATTAACGGCTATATCCGAACTGTGCTGTGCGCCCCCATGGTGTGCGCCCCCAGGACTTTCCGCGTGGAACGTCAAGGCCCCCGTCGAAATCATTGGTCGTCGGAAAGCCGCTATCCCGTCTGCGGAACTTGTAGAGTCTTTCGTTATCTTCCTTTACGGTGTATCCAACGTCTGGCTAGAGCATCTTGCCGCATGGGGTTCGGCCTGGAGCGCGCAGGACTTTGAGCATGTGTCAATTTCTTTGGCGGTGGACTCTGTGGCATGCTCGTTGAGTCGAGACGAATTTGTAAACTTCTCAATACGACGATTACATCGTCTTCGGCCTCGCTTGGCTCACAATCCGCAAGAGAGCATCTGCAACCCCCGAAGACTTACAACTTCTCGATGAACCCATTTCCCGGCCTAATTATTCTTCTCCTTGGTCTGATGATGAGCTCTCACCATCAGGCATCCATGGTATCCACCATAGTAGACAAGCAATGGGGTACTCTCTTCGTCGGTTTCGCGTTGGCGCGGGCAGTCACCTACATCTTGACTTATCTTTCTCCGCGAACCTCGTATCTGCCGTCACGTCCACCTTCCGAGCTCATAAGCTCATTCTGCTTGATCTCCGGCGGTCTGAACTTTATCACCAGCAACAGAAATACAGTGGGAGCCATGGAGTGGCACGGTTTGCACGCCATGTTTCCTTTCACGGTGACAATGGGCTTCACAGCATTTCCCTTGGCTTGGGGCTATTATCGTGCTGGCTGTAAAAGGATGGGCGGTCAGGAGGACGCAGGTGGCCAGGTACGCTAATATAAGCTGCGCCTAGCTTAGACAGCCAATTTTGTCTTTCGTCATTTTTATGAAGCGTTTTAGCGCAGCGATTATCGATACTGATCCCATTCGCGAGGCGTTGGCGTTGCGTTAAAGATACCACGATTATGCTGTCAACGAGGTTTAAGCGATTCATGTCTGGCCCTAAATACCCTACACAGCTTACAAGAATTCAGTCGGGCATAAGGTATCAATTTATGATTGCATCGTTCAAATCCTCTACCCATATGTCAAATTACGATGTCCTATCACTAATTGTGCTTCCTCCCTGTAATTAATCCCTTGGATCCACCTGGCATTCATATCACTCACCAAACTCCTGAAATCTCAAATTGCCAAGCAGCGCCTCGAGCCATCCGAAATCTCCCCCTGCAATGCTCTACCGCGCCCTAATCAAGACCCACCACATGACCTCCCGTAAGAAGATTACTGCAATCACTAGAGCGGCAAAAGCCTGTGACTGTGCGGTATATTTGAAGACAGGCTCACATCCACCTGGCGTGATGATTGCTGAGTCGGAGGAGGAAGAGGGTGTGAAGGAATGGGTGGCAACCGTAAAGGTGAGAATCCAGAATGCGAATTTTTGATGCGTTTTCTAGCGTTCCTTGGGGTAATCTCGGATTTCCACATGCTGGTCTTCGGAAAGTACTTGTATGTTTACAGTCGATTACCTCCGTACTCAAATTCTCTAGTGAGCACTTAGGTGTGAAACCACTGACATCTCTCAAAACACAGAATCTAAGGTACAAAGACTACCAATTCCTACGATCAGAGTCAGTAGAGCAAGGTCGATTACAAGTCGAGCCCGGTAAGGTGAAAGAATTCGACTCGATAAAAGCATTAGCTGCGGAGTTGGGGGAGTGTGGAATACTGGATTGGTGGAATTTGAGCATGGGATTTAAAGTCGAGGGTTAAGATGGAAGATCAATGAAGAAACCTAGTCATAGCCTTCCAAGCAAGCACATTCAAGAATGGTGAGGGTACTGTCATTTGTCCTAGAATTGAATCTTCTTTAAAAGCTAAACGACAAGCGTCCATTGACCGGAATCGATGTCATCTAGCACTCCGCCTTCCTACCATGGCAGTGTCCCGTCCTTGTTCGTACATGTGCTAGCCTTTCCATCCTTGTCGGCAGTCACCAGCCTGCAAGCATTCAAAGCCCCAACACTAGGATGGTCGCCCCTGCCTCCACTCAATCCTGTAGCATTCAGCCCTGGACAGCAAACGTTGACCTGAAACCCTTCATCCTTGTACTTGACAGCATACGACGCCATAATCATGTTTAGAGCTGCCTTCGGTGCTTTTTATTCTGGAGAATTGAGCCATAATACTGAAATGACGGATCAAGAGTATCTCCAATGCTGCCGAGTTCCGAAGTCTTAAAGATGATACGTGGCTCTGACGACTTCCGTGAGAGTGTAATGAAAGCTTCCGTGAGACATGCAGGACCGATTGCATTGGTTTTCAATATCTCGGTCTATTTCTCTCGTGGAGTAAGGCCTTCAGGGAGAGCCTGGGCAGAGATGCCGGCGTTGCTTATCAAGACGTCCAGGCGTCCAAACATGTCTTGCACACATTCAGCAGCACTTGAAATGGATCAGTCAAAGGTGACATCGAGCTGGACCGCCTCGACTGAGAGGTTTGGCAGAGAGGATATTGCGGCTTCGCCTCTCGAAAGGGAGCGGCAGCCCATTAGTATATGATGAGATGGGCTCTCTGTGGCGAATTTCTTGTTTATTTTGAACCCAATACCTTGGTCCGCTCCAGAGATTAAGACGATGGTCTTGGGAGTAGCCATTGTGAGTGGAGATTGGAGATGGACCTTGGTGACAATAGTAGAATGGTGGGTAGTGATGAGCAGGTAGAATATTGAGGGTGTAGCGGGATGGATGACCCCAGCAAGTGTGCAAGCGACTTATGAGACCGTGAATAGAAAGACAAAAAGGAGACAGGAAGCCTTATTATACACTGGCGGTGAAGATAAAACATCCTCAGTGGAGTTTTGGAGTTGAGTCATTCAATTATCGGACATAGCCTTGTAAGATCTGCAAGGAGACGCCAGATTCGAAAAGCCATTGGCTATAGAACTACGGGCAATCGATCAATATCTGTTCGTTCTGGGCTGAGCTCGCGAGGACTTGATAAAAGAGAGAAGAAGCATGCGCGGGGTGGGGGAGTGTTATTTTTGGTCTAACCTCATCGGCTTCGTGGGTAAACATCGGAAGCCCGAGATGGAATGCCTTAACGAGCGAGTATCTACATCACTCGCACAATGACTTGAGTGTCGCGCGATCCTTTTGTCCCTTTACGTGAACGCGACTTCGAGAGCAACCATGGATGCCCACCACCGTAAAATTGACCTTCAATCCCCCGCAGATCTCACATATTTGCTCAACAACATCAAGGCCGCTGCTCAGCAAAAGCTAGACCTCGCTATCCCCCCATCAGCGGCGCCAGAGGGCGAAGACGCGTATAGATCGAAAGTTGAGGAGCTAGTACAGGAGGTAAAGCATTGCTCTTGTTTGGTAAACATGACCGGGCATTGATCGTCGTAACAGTATATACTACAAACTCTCAGTCTAGCCCTTCCCTCCCTCACACTCAATGGCCTCGACCCTTCGCCCACGCTCCTCCGCCCTGGCCCCGCCCCCGAATCCACAACCCAAGAAGACAATGGCAGTTACGAGCCTTACGACCCACGACTAGCTGAGAAATTACGCACCCTCTACGCAGAATTCGACACTCAGTCAACGCGGGTTGCAGAGCTGAGGCGAGAAGCGCCTGGTGCAGCGGCGAGGCAGTACATGGAGAGATTAGAGGAGGAGCTGAATAGGGAGAGAGACGCACAGGCAGAGAGGGCGACGAAACCCGAGGCGACGGATGAAATAGACTCAGATATGGGCGTTCTGGAGCGGAGAGAGAATGTGGAAAAGATGTGGGGAAGAGGAACGGAAGGACTGGTAGAGCTGGGCAAGATCCCAGTTGTACTGGCAAAATTGGAGAGGGCTGGAAAGGCAGCAGAAGTGGTGGAAAATATGTAGATCGTGCGTTGCAGTGGCTGGCGAAGTTGAATTTAGTGTCTACCACAAGGGAAGGCACTTGTGTGATTGAGACATGCCCGGACGTTTATACCCAGGTTCAAGGGCAGTGTATCACGTCATTGAGTGCGAAAGTGTATGCTTTAGGCGCTTAGAGCGCGTGGTGTGTCCAGGATTGGGTATTGCTGACTGTGGCGACATTTGTTTGTCTGTCCCGAATTTCGAGCGAAGGCTGCCTTTACCACAACTCCATTTTAGTTCTCGAGCAGGGTCCGTCACGACTTCCCTATGAGCCCATTGGTGCTTGTTGTGCGCCCTTTATGTCTGCTGTCGTTCCTGCGTTGGGTGCTGGGTGAGGCTTTGGAGCAGATGTGGTGCTTGTCGATTGGCTCGTTTTCGATTCCTGCTTGTACTTGGGCGGCTTGGTCCATGCTGGATCTTGCCTTTTACAAGCATTGCAATTAGTATTCGTTCATACGGGCCGTTCCCACGCATTTACTTACCAAGGTCCTTCGTCGCTCAGTGCACAACCGCCTTTACAATCACAGGTCCCTCCGAAGATCTTCGGCAGATTCTCTTTGGGTACCTGCCCGAGGAGCTCACTTTGATAGCCGCTACCCAGTACATAGATTTTTTGAACAGTGACTGGATCTAGGAAGCCTTTCACCACGCTGAAGACCGAGGAGAAACCCCACGGCGCGTTGATGAGGTACAGCCTGCCTAATTGCTCGGGATAGTAATTCTGCGAGATTGCTGATGCCTGCTTGACGTAGCCGTAGACTGAGCTGACTTTGGAGATGCCAACGCCCTTTAGGTCCATAATTGTGCAGCAGGTCTCCAGCAACTGTCCGGACTTCCGGGAACAAGCCGGTAGACGGGGATCGACGAGTTTCTCATATTCAACGACCAGGTTCTGCAACATTCTTTCGTCCGTCGTGATCTTGTACATTGCCGTGAGATCAATTTTACCCAATTGCTCGATGTATACTGGCCGTCCATCCTGTAATTTTATCAGGCTGGCTCCCAATACTGGTTCGAAGCCACGTCCTACTCACCTTGTCGGTTTTGTGGTAGTATTGGGGGTAATACTCGAAGACTTTGAGCTTCTCCTTGTAGTCGAAGTTCCGCACAAGGTCATCCACTCCAAAATCCTTTCGCCATTTCTCACAGTCTATGAACCTGCCAGCAAGTTAGTTTAGACAAACAATAGGGACGACTTTAGCCTACATCTGCTTTGCAAGCTCGACATTGAACTTCCTAGCCCGCAGGAATCGTAGCTATGCAGAATCAGAGATGCCCGTGGCAGCAGTGCAGCCTTAGCGTATCGCTCACCATGCACAATGTGTCGAGCCGCTCTTTGTAGCCAGCCTGTTCTAATTGTGTGCGTAATTGGAAGATTTGAGCGTCTTGTTCTGGTGTTGTATGCCCTGGATGCCCGCTGCCAGCATCGGGGCTCGTGGTGGGGTAGTCGTAGTCATCGTACTTAGGATCGGTCTTCAACTCGTGCGCCGCCATGGTGGCGAAGTCTCTTCGAAGAGTCTATAGGAATAGTGAAAGTGGTGTCGAGTCAATTATGCACATCAACATCACTGTTGAGCAAAACAGAAGAATGCTGGAATTGGCAACTTGGCGGGGTCGGAATATCAATCTCCGCCAAAGCTACGGCACTTCACGAGACGATTGCACAAACATTGAGTCGAAGCGAATTGACAATCCCTGGGTATAGACCCCTATACATAGATCCTCTCGCCACAACGCCCAGCTTGCATTCATGATCCACGTCCCCACGGACCAGGCCTCGTGAAATTTGGATTGGATCCTCTACCTCTGCCAGCACCAAGTCCACCACCTCTTGAACCACCTCCCCTCACGCCTCCTCGTCCCCGGGCGCCAAAGCCACCTCGGCCCCTTGGTGCACCCCTACCGCCGCCTCGACCTTCGCCCCTGCCCCCACGCATTGGCCCACCTCTCGATCCACCGCCTGCACGTTTTGGTTTTAGAGCGCCAGGTGGTGGCTTTGGTTTTGGTAGGAACCTATCCAGCATCAACATATGAGCCTTATCAAGAGGTGGCGTCCGTACTTCTCCAATGGCAAAAGCTTGTCGCCTCCAATGTAGAATTTGTCTCCCGCCTTGAATGATGTTGCGACTATCCCCTCCTGTGGTTTTATGGTAAAGAAGACCTGGTTGATTGGGCCCAGGACCTCGTCGACTTTGCCAATTGAAGTCTGCGATAAGTCAGATTCGTCAGATCCCAGATGCCAATGCCGTCTCCTAGACTTCTTGCCTTATTTTCCAGGTAGATCGGCGCATTGAAGTATGGTAGCTTTGGATTAATCGATTCGCAAACCATCTCGCCCTCACAGGCGTGCACGAAGGATCCCATTTCTGTAAAGGAGTTAGAGCCAAGAGTAGTTATGTGTATAAGAACTTTGCCGACCTAGGACAGCTGCTGGAGGTCCATAGGACTGTTGGAAGCCGCCGCGGCCTATGCGGATGAATATCAGTGTATGCCCAGCTAGTGACAGTGAGTGTAGACGTACCTCCTCGCGCGCCAAAGCCTCCTCGCCCTCCACCAAAGCTTCCTCCTCGTCCTCGAGGTGCGCCGCGAAATGACATTTTGGTCTTGATTTCACGATAGTGAAGAAAGATCGTGGACTTCACCTTACAGTACGAGTACCTTAGTGCCAGGAGCTGCCAAGAAATATCGAGCTAGACTGTTTTAGGGAACACCTAGAAGTGAGCTCGACTCATTTGCTTGTCCATTGGCTGACTTTTGCGTGACACTAGAAAACATTTCCAAAATGGACACGAAAAATGATGGGCAGCCAGCTGACTCGTACCAACAACGCAACGACCTTGCGACTCGTTCAGCAGCAAGCGATCCTAGTGCCGAGCCACGTTCGAACCCATTACAAAGTCCCAAAAATGCTCATGCCAGACAATCCTCAATTAGTAGATTGGCAGCTGCGAAAGTGCAGCCAAGGGGAGAATCTTCAAAGTCGAATAATTTCAAAGAGAACTTTCTAATTTCGAAAGCTTCCCCTGCAAAACAAAGCATGGATGGCCCTTTACCAGATTTCCTCATAAAGCGCAATGAGCTGTTCGACAAGCTCAAGCGCGAACGTCAAGCCGAGATATTGGAGAAAGAGAAACCAGAGATCAGTGTTGTCCTAGACCTTGGGCTGGATAAGGAGGGAAAGCCAAGGCCAGCAATGCCTGTAGCTGCGAAAGCTTGGGAATCTACACCCGGTTCGTTCCTCAGGCATGTGGATAAAGACGTCAGTAGCGACTTTGTGATAGCAAAAGTAGATGGAAAAGAGCTATGGGATCTTGACAGACCTCTGGAGAACGCCTGTCGTGTCAAATACATTCCATTCTCGTCTGCAGAAGGTAGGAACGTCTTTTGGCATTCTAGTGCGCATGTTTTAGGGGAGGCCGCAGAGTGTCAATACAATTGCCTTTTATCACATGGCCCACCTGTCGAACAAGGCTTCTTCTATGACATGGCAATAGCGGAAGGGTAGGCTCCACTACAAAAATCGCCTGTGACTTGCTGACGCTTTCTAGGCATGTAGTCAAGGAGAGCGACTGGCCACCTTTGGAAAGTAAAGCTTCGAAGTTCTTCAAGGAAAAGCAGCCCTTTGAACGATTACATGTGTCTATCCCTGATCTGAAAGAGATGTTCGGCTACAGCAAATACAAGATGTACTACATCGAGAATCTACTACCTCCCGAGGGTAGTACGGTGTACAAGTGCGGAACGCTCGTGGATTTGTGTCTTGGACCTCACATACAGCATACGGGCAAGATAAAAGTGTTCCAGATCATGAAGGTGAGTGAGCTGATAATGGATACGAGCTTTTGCTAACGCCAATTTGCCACAGAACTCCTCATGTTACTTTAGAGGAGATAAAAATGACGACTCGTTGCAACGAATATACGGTGTTGCATTCCCTGACAAAAAGCAAATGACAGATCACAAGAAGTTCCTCGAGGAAGCAGCGAAGAGGGACCACCGCAAGATCGGTGCGGACCAAGAGCTATTTTTCTTTGACGAACTATCCCCTGGGAATGCCTTTATCCTACCGCGTGGTACGCTCATCTTCAATGCCCTCCAGAAATTAATGCGGTCCGAGTATCAGAAACGAGGCTATCAGGAAGTACAGTCACCCAATATGTACGACGTTGACCTTTGGAAAACGTCCGGTCATTGGCAGCATTACCAGGATGACATGTTCAAATTGGAGATAGAAAAGAAAACATGGGCTTTAAAGCCAATGAACTGCCCAGGGCACTGTATTATGTTCCGACATAGAGAACGCAGTTACAGAGAGCTGCCCCTTAGGATGGCGGATTTTGGTGTATTACACAGGAATGAGGCCTCGGGTGCTCTGAATGGCATGACGAGAGTGCGAAAATTCCAACAGGATGACGCTCATATATTCTGTACTCAAGACCAGGGGAGTAGAGCACTCGCGGAGAGCTGAAGAATGTTGCTAACTTTTAGTAGATCAAACAAGAGATTGAGGGCCTTTTCGACTTCCTCAAATCAATCTATGGTCTCTTCGGGTTTCCGTTCAAGCTCATGCTCTCTACAAGACCCGAAAAGTACCTGGGAGATATCGAGACATGGGACAAGGCCGAATCTAAGCTCAAGGAGGCTCTAGACAACTTTACAGCCTCTGGTGGTGGGCAGTGGGAGCTGAATGAAGGAGACGGTGCTTTCTACGGACCAAAGATCGATATTGAATTATCCGATGCCTTAAAGCGAGGCTTTCAGTGTGCTACCATCCAACTTGACTTTCAACTTCCCCAAAAATTCGGGCTAGAATTTATGACTGCAGAAACGAGCTCTAAGGCCAAAGCTAGCGAACCTGGCGACGCGAAGTCAGATGGTCATGATGCAGTCGCAAGCAAGCCAAAAGTGCCCGGTCCTGGCCGTGCACGGCCAGTCATGATCCACCGTGCCATTGTTGGAAGCTTTGAACGGTTCATAGCTGTCATCACAGAGCATTTTGCAGGGAAATGGCCATTCTGGCTAAGCCCGCGACAGCTTCTTATTATTCCCGTAGGACCAGCATTCAATGGTTACTCCGAGGAGGTACAGAAGCTGCTGAAGGCCCAGAAGATGAATGTGGACATCGATATCAGTGGGAACACTATGGCAAAGAAGATACGCACAGGGCAGCTGCAACAATACAATTTCATATTCGGTAAGCTTGTTCATGTTTGACATAACCCACAATTTGACTAATGCGTCTCAGTGGTTGGTGCCGAAGAAAAGGAGTCACGGTCTGTCAATATTCGAAATCGCGACGATCAGGACACGCAGTCCAAAGGGGAACGGATACCATTAGATGAGGCTGTTGCGAAACTGAAAGCTCTGAAGAAAGAGAGGCGGCTGATCAATTCGATATGAAATGCAATCATTGGCTCTTGGTGCTTGCAGTCGGTGCTCCGAATTCCTTGTAGCGTAGAGAAAAGTCAAAAACGATAATCGCAGAAGGCTTGCATTCATTCAAAATAGGGTAGTCTACGAGTAGTCTAATCAATTGTCCTAGTATCTGATCAGATTACTCGTAGCCTGTGAAATGAATTGCTCAGCCTCGTGTATCAAAACGGGCTGGTGAATGATGATCCGAATTTGGAGTTTATCTTCCCAAGGCAAGATGACGTTCCTACAGCCACCATGACCCGAAGTTGAACTCTCATTCCCTTTATCAATTCACAAAAGACTTATCACTTCCCTACAAATCTCCTCCCCAACAGTCATGACTTATTCGCAGTGATAGTGACGAAAGCGAAGCCCGACTCAAATTCTAGTGCTCGAGGCGTCCTCCGCATTGCCCTCCGAGCCCTCCTCTCCGCATGTGCTCCGTACTCGTACTACGCGGTCCTCGCTTTTGTTGAACCTCTAGCTTGCCTGCAGCTGAGCCACATCCTCCACGAAGCCTCGCTTCTAGGCTTCACATACTTATTTGAGTGTTGGAGAAGGTACGCTTGAGTGCTCCGCATTCGACCTCTTTTCTCTTTCAATCTCCTCAGTCAGCGGAGCAGGCTTCAGGTGCCCCTACGTTACACACCCCAATAACACAAGGGAGCTTACCCGATGTCTAGCAGTTACCTTCTTCTGGCCTGCTGAGTGTGCTAGCCTCGCAAGCAACAACAAAGCCAAGATGGCTCAACAACCATCTGGGGCAACAGATTTCGCTCGAGGCACGCCCAACGTTGCACCCGCCCTTTCAAAATCAAAACCACATGACCAGCCCGCCCATCTCAACCAGGACCTAGACTCCAGCCAGGATAATGGAAAACGTCGAATGTCCACGTCCCAAACCTTGACCCCGTCACGAGGGGGAACATTAAAAAAGAGACAATCTCTCAGCCGGAAAAACAGCCTTAAGCGAGCCGGTAGCAAGAAGGGTAGTCGCCCAGGTAGTGTGAGGAGCTTGACATTCGCGGATGATGTTGCAGGTCATGGATCAGAGATGCACAGCGCTTTTTTTACACCCGTGCCTACGACTGGGAGCCCAACTGAGATCTTGGCCAATAGGTTCCAGGGTACGTACTCTGAATCAGGCAGTCTACGAGGGCGCGACGACCTTACTGACATAGTCTTCTCCAGTCTGGCGCAAGATTCTCAAAGACCTCATCACATATTTCCGTGACATCCAGAAATCCTACGACGCTCGTTCTAAATCCTTATACACTATCTCGAATGTCCTCAGCAATATCCCAACACCGCCTCAACTCGCATCCGAGGGTGGCATTAGCGACGCCATGCATGTCTTACGAGACTATCACAAGAAGTCGATTACGGAGAGCAACAAGGCCAAGTCCATTGAGGAAGATGTCATTCAGCAGCTTACGGGCCTTCGAAGCGACCTTGGCCAGAAGATTAAGGAAATCAAGGGTCTGTCTGGGGACTTCAAGAACAACGTAGAAAAAGAGACAGAGGCAACCAGGAGAGCGGTCCGGGATTTGCAAGAAGCCCTAGGGACTGACTCCACAGATCCAAAAAACGACGCTTACCTGGTCAGACTTGGGGTTGACCGGCAAGTAGGGAGACAGATCGAAGAGGAGAACTACCTGCATAGGGTATGTTCTCGCTCTAATATGGTATAACGAAGAGAGTACTAATTGGTTAGGCATTTTTGAACTTGGAAAGCTCTGGTCGAGAACTAGAGTCTATTGTTATGGGAGAGATCCAAAAGGCGTACAGTGCGTATGCGGGGATTATCAAACGGGAAGCGGACGAAGCATACGAGGCCGTAGAAGGACTCAGAAATGGTCCTTTGGCAATTCCAAAAGATCACGAATGGAACGCTTTCGTCGACAAAAACGAGCACTTTGTTGACCCAAGGCTTCCTGTGCGTAGAGTGGAGAACATAATCTACCCGGGTAAAGACGAAGCTGCCTGCTCGGAGGTCAAGGCTGGCATGCTAGAGCGGAAGAGCAAATATCTGAAAAGCTATACGCCTGGCTGGTAAGCAGTCTCGGATCAGGGTTCTGCCATTCATTGACGTTGTACAGGTATGTCCTATCAACCACGCATCTCCACGAGTTCAAGTCACCAGACCGAATCGCCAGTCAGTCGCCGGTCATGTCACTGCCTCTTGCAGATCAGAAACTTGGCTCACGTTCCGCTACTGACTCGACCTCGCACAAATTTATGTTGAAGGGTCGTCAAAGTGGTGGTATTCACCGAGGCCATGCCTGGGTATTCAGGGCTGAGTCATATGACACTATGCTGGCTTGGTATGAGGATATCAAAAATTTGACAGAAAAGACGGGCGCTGAGCGTAACGAGTTCATACGCCGATCGCACGCACGAAGCGTGAGCGCAGGCAGTCACAAGGCCGGCTCCATTAGTAGTGATGGAATGGAAGAAGATGAAGCCGACGAGGTGCCGTATTCGGCGACTGCTTCTCATGCAGAAGTACGACCACCACAGGAGAAGCTCCCGCAGCGCCCTAATCCAGGTGGGCGTTTTCCGAGTGCCCTTAACGTCAATAATCGAGACTCACAAGCGGTACCGTCTAGTCCGTCGAGCTCCGATGAGCGAGACATAGTAGCTGCGGCCGGCGCACTCTCAGGATCCGACTTTCCTTTTAGCAATCAGATGCAACAAATGCAAGCTGTCGACGACGAGACGAGCGGTGCCCGAGGAGAGCTAGGTGGGGATTCTACGGCGCCGTTTCACAAGAATGTCTATTCGCCAATAGCAAACCATCAAGATTACAATGGCCTACTAGTGCAGCAAGGGCCAAATCCGGTCGCTACAGGTGGCGGAGCGCCGCGAGCATTGCCCTATCAAGTGGGGCGGCACGACAGTAAATATGGAGACTGGATGGGTCCTGCTGCAGGCGCAGTGGGAGGAGGGGCGGTAGGCGCTGCTGGCATAGAAGCTTACCAACATCAGCAAGACCAGAGAAATGCAGCTGTTCAGGAAGAGCAGCCGGGACTACAAGTCGTAGAAGCTTCTTCTGAGCCTCCAGTCCCTACATCAGGGACAGCACAAAAGTCAGTTGAACAGCCTGCTGAAGGCGCTATCTTCGCCACCATTCCTTACGTTCCGGGTACCGCAAGTCAACATGCGTCCACTGCTAATCCGACTATTTCGACAGCCACAGCAGTCTCGACCTCCCACACGAGTGATCCAGCAGCGCCAATCAAAGATCTGGCAGACAGACCACCACTGGCGAGCCATGTCAGTGTGAATACCATGAGTGACTTGCACGTCCCAGGAGAATTCCTTTAGCGGGAAGTTGATGGCTAACACATCCTGAATACCTTGTGACGACAGCGATTGGCAACAATACGGGAGATTGTGGCGCCAATTACTTTCTGATCGGCCTCGAAAGGACGTTCACTTGTACCTGTATGGATAGTGCTAGCCTTAGCCAACATACGTTAGATTACATCCTCACTAAAATTTTCAGATGCACCGCCCATTGGAAAACAGCTCTTAGTCGCTATGCATAAGTCCAAGCGCTTTAAGCTCAGCAAGTCCAAGAGCAACTGGCTCTAGAGCTATGAAAGTCTACCTTCCTGCTCTAATCTACCATCCCAACTATAGATTCAAAAGCCAAGAGCCCACAGATGCCCTCTTACTCCACCCAATTTGAGCTCAGAGCGCTCCAAATCCTCAAGCTATGAAGCCAAGTGTCTCTGCTTGAGTGCTCCGATTCCGCCATCATTTCTACATATCCGTGGGCCAAAATCCCACCAATGCCCTCTCCTCCTTCGTGCCTCCGTTACTTGATAATGTCAAGTAAGCGGTCTACCCAACTTCATGAGATTGGAGTGTTCTATGAAAAGGTATACAGAAAAGATGATCCAGGCCTCAAGTGGCGCTATTTGCCAGGTGCTGAGGCAAACTTGTTAGTCCCAAGCATGGGCAGTCAATACCCAAGTGTTGAAAAGCAAAGTACCAGCGCCTTGAACAGGTAATTGCGTGGTATGCTTTCCTGAGGATCCTGGGCTCTGCCAACTGTAAAGCGGCATAAGCGAAGAACAAGACTCTTCGCGTCTACAAAAAGGTCGTCTTCCCTAACGCTCTCTTCATGTAACAAGGAGCCTGGATGGAACTAATATTATTGGCTCCGCCCCATATTCTGCGCTGAGGCACTGCGTGATTGGAGTGCATGGACAAGACTTTGGTGTTCTTTAGCTTCACTCAAATGTCTAAAAGGGGCTCCTACAACTCATCAAAAGGTCTTTCGAGTGAATCTCCAAGCAAAGCGGATCCTTGGGTTCCCAGGCTTGATATACTACATCCTTGTACAGTCCTCCAAATCAACATGAGCGCTTCGTCCAAATCGCTCAGCCACCACTCCTTATGTTAGGCAGGCTGAATGCGTGTGGTCATCATGTGCGAGTACCACCTGAATATATTCCTCGGCGAACATTCTCTCCAGGTCGCTTGCTCGTATTTATAGCGCGAAGTAAAGTGCCGTTGACACATAATGGTTTGCCGTTTTCTTCTGAATCTCAAGGTACTCCGTATCTACACCGAAAGGAAGAAAAAAAAATGGTGTCTCATAATTAGATCTGTGAGTACGCCATGTACATCCCATTTCATCTACTCAGTCTCGCATTACGAGTAGCATCTCAGCTTGCCTCATCGTATGGGGACTACCCTCCCAATACCCTGTCCCTCCTCGAACCGAACATCTCAAGTCTCTGCACCCCGCCCAGTCGAATACATCAATGGTGATACAGGCCTTAGCTTGCATCATGGACCAGCTATACCAACCAAAGTGACCGACGACGATAATGCCAATCTCACCGCGCTGAACATCGAGCTGTACGCACATTCGTTAGAGACAGTCCCCTTGCCCGTTCCAGATCCTGGGGCAGAAGCAGACCCAGTCGCTCCGCCTGTGTGTCCTAACACAGATGGGTCAGCTGCCTTGGCCAAAAGAGGAGGTGTACGATCAAGAGGCTTTCGAAATGTCCACCAAGGCCGGATCTGCGTCCGTGTCTGCCCAGCAGGTTAGATATCAATATCTACTTCCATCTTGTTGGTAACGGAGCCGCTCCTGTGCCAACCAATCTGGGTCTGAGAGTGCGGTACCAGGTCAGTTTCGCCTGCGACATGTTCTCCAAGTATACGGGAAATTTAAATTGACTAACCCTTAACAGATGGCATTTGTGAATTACCTAAACAGCCCCAAAGGGATCTTCTTAACGCACATAGCACCTATCAGGCAGGAGACAGACAAAGCATTTTCAAACGACCAGTTCACTGACAACGCCGCGAAGGCCGATTTTATAACTGCAAATGATGCTTACATGAAGAAAATGAGGATCACTGGCTCAGGAGTGCTGAATGTCTGCATCGTGAATAGTATCACAGATCCTACGTACAAGTTAAATCTGCCAAAACATACCACTAGAATAAGTCAAAATTCCAATAAAAACAGAGATGCGGACAAGGAAACATTGTACCAGTGGATGGCGCAGCTAAAGTCCAGCATAGTATTGCTCATATTCCCCCAATCAGAAAAAGTTCAACAAAGACGGCACCGTCCTATCAGTCGCCTCGCTTCGGAACCACTTCATTAATTCCAATACTGGGGAGATAGGGGGAACTTTGATTCATGGACTGGGCCACTGGATGGGCTTACTCCATACCCACGGTGACACCAGTTGTGGAGGAGACCTGGGCGATGGGCTGGCAGATACGTCTCGGAGCTCGAGTGCTATTTACACTGAGTGGGAGACTGGAATTGTGTATCGCTGCGAGCAGAGGTATTGCTTCACGAAAAGCCTGACAAAACATCGCATCAGCAACTGGATGAGTGTAAGTCTTATCCTTGAGCCCTGCTCTCAATCTTAAATGGGCGGACGGTATGAGCGCGCCGCTGATTGTTTAGCCTACAGTACTCATCGTACAGACGCACGCAGAAAAGCCTAGCCACGTCCCTCATCGGCTTCTCTCGCGGACAACAGGGATCCAGGTTCGCCAGCTACCTATACTATCGTCGCAAATACAATGCGAACCCTAACAAACCTTGTCCCGACGCTCGAAAGCGGGCTCTGTCTTCCAGCGAACCAGATCTTTTGGAAGAGTTGCTGGTCAACAATTGTTCGATCGCCATCGATGATGTCTTGGCCATCACAACTGGGTCGCCTGTGCGAAGCGTACCGGTACCAGCGACGTATCCCAACATGACGGCGGCATCAGCAGTCCCAAATCCAGAGAGCCGTACCGGAGATGTTATGGCAAACCCTACTCTGTCTGAGCAAGTTCCCGACCATGAACCCACGAAGAGTTGGTAAAAGCACGGCGACGGAAGCCACGCAAATTCAGCCAAGCCCAGGGGTGCCTAATGTTCCAGGCTCCGTCATCGGCAGTATTACTGTTGCTTCTGCTACACCACCTGGAGGCGGTGAAATGAGCTCCGTTATCATGCAAGGCTTCACTGGCACGGACACCGCACTTTCTTGGAGGTCTCGGAGGAGTCCTGGCATTGCTGACTTTTTTGGTGGCCATTTTTTGCTCGTTATTCTTGTCGCAAGTCGATATCATCTTCAGAGATCTTTCTTTCTACGCCCGCAAGAGCCCCATGGTAGATTACTCCTTCCAACTGGCCCATGGCTCATGCTGCCTCCCCTCTCGCTGCCGTGAGGTGGAGCATTGACTCGTAATTTAGAAATGGGGAGGAGTGGGATTTTTCTACTGGGCGCGAACCATTGCGGCTACTCGTACCCCTCGAGACCAAGTACACCGTAGGCCCCCTCGGCAATTGCACAAAGGAAGCCACTAGAAAGGAACAATCCTTAGACTTTGCGAGCAGTCAGTAGAAGCATCACGCAATCCAAAACACTGCCAGATCCCGAGAAGTATTGTCCAATCCGATAAGAGAAATGCCCCACATGGGAATTTGATTGTTCCATGCTACGGACCAAAGGCTTGCTTGTCAGCAGAAGAGGCAGAGATTGCACGGCCTAAGAATTGAGCGATTGGAACAACGATTCGTATGATATTTTACCTTGTCGTGCTTGTCTACCAAATTTGAAGAAGACGGCTATCGAACACTAGAACTAGCGCGTGATCTTGGATAGAGTTAAGTACCTTATGTAACGTCATATGCACTCGAATTCACCACATGCTGTTGACTACCCTATCTTTACAGAACAGCTCCTGTAGCTCCTACGAGTAGCTCGCCATCACCTCCCAGCACAGCGCACATACGTTACCATGACTACACCATCATCTCGAGAGTCATCTACAAACAGAACCAAAGTATCACCAGCACCCTCCACTGCGACATCCACAGGCTCTACCAATGAAGCTACGACGACCTCGTTACCTAATGCCTACGTGTCTGATAAGTCTGATGATAGCTCTAAGTTGAAAGTCTTCCTGGGTATACTGCGCAAGTAAGAGAACTCCATGCCATCAACGAGGATAGGAAGCCTGCCGCCATGGGCTGCGCAGGTGCGGGGGGATTTTACTTAGCTCTAGAGATGCTGAGCTGTCTTCATAGGTTCATTGGAGTTTCGGACATTGCTTCTGTTCGCTTCTCTCTTCCAGCGCAGCTTCTCGAGCCCACACCGAATCTTGGTAAGCAATCTGCCCCAATTGTAAAGCCTTGTGCCAAAGTGATGGGCACATGAAGCTGATGCAGAATTTCAGAATACTGGAACTATCTAGATCGACCAGAGACCTTCATAGCGTAAGCGTTTCCCTGACGCTTCTACAACGTTTGCTGATTCTGTTGTACAGCATTGGCGACTCTGATGAACCGCTCGGGCGAATGCTCGGTGTGCTTCGGTTCTGGTTTACGAAAGATTTGGTATGCCGTGCAGAACAGGGAAGCTCTGAACTGCAGGGAGCTCACGGGATGCACAGAAATACGTCAAAGGGAAACCGTGTAAACCCTACAACTCCACACTTGGAGAGTTCTTTCGGGTGAGTCAAGCATCAATCGTAAGGGGATTTATCGTCCATTGACGGTCATCCTAGTGCAACTGGGAAGTCGAAGATACTGCGCCGCCAATACTTGGCCAGACACGCAAAGAGTCCGCGACAGAGCATATCGACACGAAAGACAAGCCTGTACGAGTCTCCTACATTACCGAGCAAACCTCCCACCATCCTCCAGTCTCCGCATTTTTCGTTTCTTGCCCGGTGAAGGGTATCACCGCTCGCGGTTTTGACCAATTGAGCGCGAAATTTACGGGAACAAGCGTAAAAGTGACACCAGGGGCACACAATCTTGGAATCTTCATCAACATAAAGAGCCGAGACAATGAGGAGTATCAGCTCACGCATCCAACGGCACATCTTGGTGGCATGCTGCGAGGATCTCTCTCGGTCACCGTCGCAGATACGTGCTTCGTGACATGTCCGAAAACAAAGACGAAAGCCATACTGCATTACCTCGAAGAGAGCTGGCTAGGGAAAACACAAAATAAAGTCAATGGGGTCATATACACCTATGACCCAGAGAACGACAATCGAACACGGATAAAAGACGTTCCTGAGAAGGACGTTCTGGGAAGAGTGGAGGGCTGCTGGCATGATCAGGTGAACTATACATTGTCTGGTTTAAAGGTAGGTGGTGACCCTCATACAACTAGTACCGCAGCTTACTTTGACAGGATTCGCATACCCTTATCAACCTACAAGCCCTCTACCCAATCCCAAAAATCATTCCCCCACTCGACAAACAACTTCCCAATGAATCACAACGCTTCTGGGCGGGAGTCACCAAGGCCATCAAGAGCAAACAATTCAATGAAGCGACAAAACTGAAAACAGAGCTTGAGGAACGGCAGCGTGATAAAGCTGCCGCACGGTATAACAATAATGAGGAGTGGAAGCCGAGATTTTTTACCCATGCTGTGAAGGCCGATGGAAGACCCGATTTGACCGAACATGGACAGACGGCTTTGGAAGGATTACAGGCAGAACACTACGTGTTGGAAGAGAGCGAGGTCACTGGTGCATAGGCCTTTACGATTGCATTGGAGATGTCACATACGATATGGGTTTGTGCATTTTCGACACTCAGATTTGGGCTGCATGTTTAGCGTATTGGGAGGCTTGCTGGCAGGCGTTGGCACATTTTTGGGAGGCACTGGTGGAGTGGTACATAAGATGTATCATAGGATCTAGATCTCCGTTTCTAGAGCATCATCATCATTATCATCAACCACTAAGTATATCTCATGTCCTTCAAACACAAATTGAGCTGCTCAAAAGAAGCCGGCCCATAGAAAAATTGAAGTGCTGTGAACTGATCTATTGCGGATAAGATTGCAGGCTATGTAAACGATTTCAGCAACCTCGAAAGGTTCATTGTCAAACAATCGGTGATGCACCATCACCTTATGGACATTCTTCTGTGATGATGGAGACTTCGCATGCATCATTTCTGCCATCTCTCGCAGCGTGTGTAGGGACCTATTTTCTGTTCACCCGTTTTATAGCAACAACGCAAGATCCACGAGAACCGCCTCTCAACTCGGGAACCATTCCTTACGTTGGCCATGTTAATGGTCTAATGCGAAGCAAATCTGACTACTATATCCAGCTGAGGTATCTGCGCCTTCCCCTGCTCCAGCATCAGGCGATGGAAATTGTCACTAAGTCATCGCGTAGTCATAAAAGCCCACAGCCCATCTTTACCATGACGATGACGATGCCAGGCCAAAAGGTGTACGTCGTTACCACGCCAGAGCTTTTCCAAGCCATCCAGAAACAACCAAAAGCATTTGCCTTTCCACCAATCGCAGCCAAATCTTCGTCAAAGATCTGTGGTACTAGTCTAGAAGCACATGGCATCCTGATGAAAAATGCGACTGGTGATGACGGAGACTGGGGTTTGCCTACGGAATCGTATGCGGCGATGCGAGCTGCACTTCCATCTGGGGCAGGCTTTGGCGACATGAACCGTATGATGATCCGGGACATTGCGGCATCACTTAATAGTGTAAAACAATCTCCCGGTGAGTGTACAAGGCTAGCACTCGCGAAGTGGCTTCGCAAGAGTTTGACTGCGGTGACCACCAATTCAGTCTACGGTCTGCAAAATCCATTTAAGGACTCGGCGATAGCAGACGGCTTCTGGTGCGCAGAAAAAATTCATTATACTGAAAAGCATGTGAATCTAATAGAATGATCAGGGAATCCGAAAGCAGTCTCAAGGCTGTCCTTGTCGGTAAACTTCCGCCAGTAATAGCACGTGAAGCCTTGATGGGACGTGGTAAGGTCATCAAAGCCTTGGAAAATAATTTCCGGACCAAGGGCCATAAAGACGCATCAGTCTCGATGAGGGATCGGTATGAGACGAGCGCAAGGAACGGGCCTGCCATAGAAGACATTACACGCTACGAAGTCGAAGGCGCAATCACAAGCCTTGTCAATACTGCGCCTACTGTATTCTGGACGCTGTTGCTCATTTACTCCCATCCGGGCTTGCTCCTTGCATTGCGAGAGGAGCTCGACCCTATCACGACCGCGACAACTGGCGACCAAGGCTCGGTTCAAAACATCGATATCGCTAGCTTGAAGGCCAACTGTCCGCTGCTGATTTCCATATTTTAGGAACTCCTTTGTTACCGTTCCATGGGTACCTCGATCCGTTAAGCGATGGAAGATATCATGTTAGACGGGCAATGGCTGTTGAAGAAGGATTGGAAATGATTCAGATGCGAAGTCGCGTGATCGAACAGGATAGCTCGATCTAGGGGACCAATTTGGACGAGTTCAGTCCCAGACGCTTCATGAAAGACCAACCTCAGAAAACAGCGAATGGTAAAGGACAGCCTTCAGGGCATTTGGTGGCGGCACGACTCTATGGCCGGGGCGCCATTTTGCGACCAACGAAATCCTTGCCGTGGTGACTATATTTCTTGGGCGGTATAGTATGGTACCTACCGAGAGCGAATGGACTATGCCAAAGACGTAGAATACCGATGTTGCTGCTGTGGTCATGAAGCCCGATATTGACATTCAAGTTGAGTTGTCCTTGAGATAGGGGTTTGAGGATGGGGGTTGGGCATTCGAGCTCAAACGGTCTGGGAAGGTCGATGCAGTAGTCACGGAGGATCGTAACAAGTAGTCAACTGATCACAAAGTTATAGTTGTAAGCCATTGGCGGGTTGCAAGTAAGCGAATCAATGTCTCCCATGAGGAGCTGCAAGTGTCGACCTATTCCCATTGGCATCAGTATTCAGGCATGGAAGTCGATTACGGCTCCACATTTGCCTCTATGAGTACTGATGTGCAGATCGCCTCAACAGCTTGCTCGATTATGACCACAAAATTATTATCAAAGACACGAAGTTGTAACAAACTCAAAAATGTGGTCTACTCTGGGGAAATTGACGGAGACTCGCGCTTTCAAGTAGCATACTTCGAACATCCAGGGTCATTTCAGAGGGTTGCCTCCCCACTCATTCGCCATTTTTCGGGACCACTTTGAGCTACTTTCCCTTCGCCCTCGAGCTTCCGCAAAACTTGGACCGCACCTTTTGCAGCGGGTTCGTGCAGGTTCTCGGGCACGTCTTTGTACACCACTTTGACCAGCTCCAATGGCGTGGCATCGCCCTTGACCTCTCTCAACGCCTGCAGTATTTCCCCTTCTCTTTGCTTCCTATGCTCAACATACTCGTCGATCCTGCCCTTCCCATCCTCAATCGCTGCGCCGTGCCCAGGGTATGCTCTTCCACTAAATTGATTTCCCATCCGCGCTAAGCTGTCAAGGTATGTTGCTAGGTCTTCGAATACCGCGGTGCCATGGCCAAGGACGTTGTCGCCTGTGAGCATCGCGTCCTCTTCTTCTAGTATAAATGCCATATGATCTGTCGTGTGGCCTGGGCAATGAAAGGCTCGTAACGAAGCCCCTTCGGTTTTGTATATCTGGCCATCTTCGAGGGTAGTTTGCCCTGGTGCAGGGTTATGCTTGTAAACCTTTGCATCAGGGCAAAGAGATAGCAGATCTTTTATACCGCCAACATGATCATGATGCCAGTGTGTGATAAGAGCATGGGAAACAGTGGTTGACTCGGAGGATAGAACGGAGGACACAAGGTGTGACCATGAGGGTTTACCCTCTCCAGTATCAACCAGCAAACGAGATTCACCGGTACCAACGAGGTATGTGCTGGAGCCTCGTTCGGGTCAGAGTCATAGTGTAAGTCACGCCTGGGAGATGTCACCTTGAAGGGTGAATTTGCTCGGATTCTTAATAATTTCGGAGTCAGCACTACTCACTCGGGATGGAGAATGAGTCCTGAGGCATGTCTTGGCATCAACTTGCTTTTGAAATATGTCTTGCGAGGTCTCAATGGGCAAACAATGATTTCGAGAACACAACTCACCCCACCAAGTATGCGTATCACCCGTGGGCTTAGTCTTTCTATTTCTGGCAGCTGGGGTAACTGAGTCGCCATCGTCGCGAACCTTTGTGATACAATGCGCGACGGGAGAAGTCGTCCCACGCGGAGAAGCATACACGAACAGTGAAGCCTGCGCGCGTTAACAAAGTCGTGAGGTTATCGATAAGAGAATGCCTCGGCTTATAAAGTCTTGGCGCTTATCCACGATGTGGACAGCCAAAGACAATTTTGAAAATAGCAACCTCCGCCCAACGCGCAAGCCCAATAGACCCTGTGTGACATGCTTGAAGACTTGATTTGGGTTTGACCATGGGTATGCCGCTATCTCATCAAGTCGTAGGATTTCCTGGGTTCGCATCATGTTCATTGTCGTGATTTCGTTGTTGGATCCCAACGCTCATACAAACCTCAGGATCTGGTAGTAAGTTGCGGTAGGCCTCCTCCGTCGGATCAGAGATGCCGTAGCCGTGTGGATCTCTCGTGCTTAAAAAGTTATGTAACCTCTCATCTCGATTTCCAAAACCGGTAGACTCCGTTCTTCGTTTTGTGAGGACCTTGCTCGCATCATCATGAACCATTTCGACCTGTCTTTGGATTATATTCGAGTAGTCTCCAACCCGTAGTGACTGTCCAAATCCTCCAAGGAACACCGCAGTTATAACGAGCATCAAGAAACTCCCATTGGAGAAGTGCGCCGGCTCTTGCTTTCCTTTATCTCTTTGATACCATCTCTCCCAGTCTTCCCAAGTCGCATTTCGAAAAGGTGAATCGTTTGTGTCAAAGCCAGACCATCTCGTGCCGTTGTTCTGGCCCCAATAGTATTCAGGTGCATCGTGCTCCGGCCGACCATTCCAACCAGCTCCAGATGCGTCATATGCGCTGCGTTTGATAGGGTCTGAAAGGATCTCGTGGGCTGCGACGATCAGACGGTAGCGCTCCATTTTTACCAGGCCGGGCAAAGACCGTGTCTGTACATGACCATTCTTGTGACCGTTCCTGTCTGGATGATATATCTTGGCAAGTTCGTAAAACCGGCGTTTCGAGTACGAATCGCCTCTCTTTAACTGTAAGATTTGATAGGGTGTAGGGGCTTTGGTGGAGGACTGGAGGTCTGGCCAAGGAGCCTCGTTTTCTTCTCCTTCATGTGGTTTCCCGGGACGAACAGTAGCATAAAATTGCCGTTGTAGCTTTCGTTTCCCACAAGAAATCGTTCGCTGAGGTTGAGGGTATGGCACTGTTGTAGTAGTAGCACTTGGGTTCGGATTTGGGCAGTAAAGACAGTGGAAGTTGCTATAAGACGAGAAGAGAACACTAGGCTTCTTCAACATGGTTCTCCCCCACTCCACGAGTAGATGCCTGCGATGATCGACCTTGAACGGCGCAAAAGGGATATTTATAATGGGAGGGCGAGAAGGGCGAGGATCGTCTCAATCAATGATGATCTAAGCGGAACTAGCGCGAGATGATAAAGGCACATTTTAGCGTGACGATCGAACCTCTTTCTTCAGGTTTGGTCTCCACGATCTACTTCGTAAGACGTACAGTAAGACGTGAGACGTGGCTTGACACTTCGCGGTTCACACTTGTTAATTGTTGTTTCCTACGCGTTATGAATGCCCATATCCACCATGGGAAGCGATGCTGTGACCGCACGCATGTTCCACACTCCTGACCGCTGTTTTACCTCTTCAGCCTCAAAGAAAGGAGCCCCTCAACATGATGAATCCGGACAAGTCTTTACCGAGGTAACATGCCGAGGAGGACCAATGACCGCGGATTGGGTATGGAAGACCAAAGGTAGCCTGAGGGAAGCTGGACGTTTCAGGTCCTTGGGCCCTGGATGTTCCTCGCTCTTCAACATGGCCATTCGAAGTACGCTCCGTAATTCCTTCAACATCACGACGGAGAGTCTAAAGGAAGTGCCATGGGAGGTTGCCGGCCCGCTTTGGCAAAGACTCATGGCTTCGTATGGAGAACCACTGTCTTAGCAAGGCTCAGGGCGATGCTGACCACGGCTACCGCAGACGACTGGATAGTGTGAAGGTCTGGAAAGCTTTCGCTTCTACATATCCTAACAAGCAAGATGTATCCCTTATGAGCAAGCAACACATCGTCTCTCACCCGAATATGAAGATTCTTGACTACATCAAGCCTGTTGTATCGCCCTCTTTCGACTGGATCACTTTCCTGGCGTTATCCAACATCACTTGCTCAAGCATGGACCTGATTCAGATTTCCCAGCTTACCAACTTAGGAGTCCTAAGCATTGGCCCACACATTCAGGCTCCCGAAATCGGGCTCGACGATAGCGTCATCAGAAGCTGGGGACGGACAGCTGCAACCTCAAGCGCCTTTAGCATGCTTCGCGTCCTCAATTGCCGCTCGCAGAAAGAGGTTACATCCAGAGCCTTCAGCCATCTGAATCAGTTTCCAGCGCTAGCTCTATTCAGCGTTGAGAACTGTAACCTTGGTTCCCAGGAAAAGTCAATGGCCTTTCAGCACGGATGGAAGTACAGGACCGGAAAGGACCTGAGCGATTGGCTTGTGAAAGGCGGTGCGTCGGGCGCCAGATGGGATTCGATTATGTACACTTGCTTTGGACTCGGTGGAGCTTTCAGTGTTGAAGCTTTGACAGCCGAGGGTGTCGCAGTGGTCGATGCTCTTCCTGTCCTGCACTTATCCTTGGGTGGGCCCCAGAAAGATGCTGCGTTGGACAAAACAGGGAATCGAAACCTGAGATTTTTCTACCGTGTACCTTTGTATGCACAAGAATTGGTTGAGTCTGGCGGATCGGCTCATAAGAGGTTATTGGGCGAAGTCACACCGCCGGGCCAAAACTCAATTCGCAAAAAGCCAACAATCCGTGCTTCAAAATTACAGGACATAGGAGATCTCTTATCGACTTTTGGCAGCTAGGATGCTCCATTGCGTATGGAATTAACTTGGATGTATCTGCTGTGTAGACCAGCACGGATCTACTACCGTCAAAGAAGCTTGACAAGGGAATGTCCGCAAAGAAGTGATAATGTACGCCACGAGCCAAAATCGATCTACCCCAAGTCAAGCGAGCTCAATAAAGAATCAGTAGCCAGGGAGTGGATATCTGCCGTTGTGATCTCAAGAGTGCAAATTCATGGTTAGAGCCCTCAATCTTCTCGAAGGAAATATTGTGACGAAAATCTCGAGTTCAGCAGCGAGGGCGGGCAAGTACCCGTGTGTGGTGCTTCATTCGTCGGAATGAAAAATTCCTCACTCTGAATATAGAATTTGCGAACACATCATTGTCATGCTTCAATTAGCTCCCTGGGCGTTCTGTGAATTGTTCCCTCTAAGTGGCCGCCCTTCGCAAAACTCTACAATGCTTCTTGGCGAGCATCGTCGATGGACTGGATCAAGCCTGATGCCTTTCGGCAACACTTGCTTTTCTATTGAGAAATTTGAAGGGCAGCAAGCTGATGGTCATACACTTAGCCGAAGGTAGTAGGCTTTAGAGCCAATGCTGAGTGACAGCATACAACACAATAATTTGCTTCAGCCATTCTTCATCAACGCCATTTTATGCTTGTCTGTCTATGTTTGCTACTGTCAGAAGCCGCGCGACATGTAGTGTATAGCATCTACTTATACATCTATCTGCGAATTTTTGTTTCCCCCATTCTCGATAGTACGAGCAAGGTCTTTCTCCGTTACGGCGTCCTTTGCAACCATCTCCCTCCCAGCTCTTCCAGCAAACCTTCCATTTTATAATTTCATCCCTCTTCGGACGTAGGCAGACTTCAAAGAAACGCACACAGTTGGCACAGTGTCCGAGCACTTCACATTGAATAGATTGAAGAAATCCCGAAAATGAGGAACGTGTTTAGGTTTTCCATGGAGGCTCTCCGGGTTGCGTTCGAAACAGCAGTGGGTCTGTATGCGGTAGCCGCTCGTGACGATCATGAGCTTGAGCTCAAACCCACATTTACTTGCGAGGAAATGGAGGTGGTAGGACGATGACACTTGCATGGCTTCTAGCATGAAGTGTAAGTAGCAGGTATGGAAGAACGAGACTCATAGCTTGACAGGTATTTGCATCGGAGCTTCTTCCGACGACTGCAAGGCTCTGGAACGGTGATGAAGTCCTCACCTTCAGAGGCCAGATGGGAGTTATCGCGCATTGGTGGGCCTGGGACCCGGTTGGGCGACATTTCATGCTGATATTTTTTGCGAAGTTTGCAAGATGTTGCCATGCATCTTTGAGCTTTTGGCGTTTGAATCAAAGTCGCTACCTTGAACGCATTGAGATCCCTGCAAGTCTTATTTACTGAGCTCTTCATAGAATCATCTCCAGCATCTGGGCTTATCCCAGGTTTCCGTGTCGTTGCTTAGGTGCTCAAAACCTGTCTCGTGCTTTCATATATTCCGAAAAGGTGGCTGGAGCTTCCGTCAAAGGTTTGGAACCATAATCAGTCGGTCGGGTAGACTATTTGTGGTCCTGTTTGAATCGGTGTAATGGTTGTCATTCGTGTCTCATGATGGTAATGCGACTGTGGGCGGCTTCGAAAAAGGGAGCTTTGAGGAGCAATTGAATCATTTCATCAATGAAAGGTTTGGGTTTGATCGAGCTAGGTGTACACTTAGACCTCAATCAGCGTGCTGTGGAATTCCTAGGAGGTAAATTAGGAGGTTGGGTAGGCTGCGAGGCTTGCTGTCGGAATAAGTACCAGTCCTGAATGCTAGTGCGATAGACTGAGGCACAAAGCACTTTCGAGTTGAGCATCAAATACTCAGTGACAATGACCGAACGGTGACTCGTCTTGAGCGCCGAGAGTTAGACTCTTTGTTCTGGCGCGACTATATGCTGCGGTTCTAAGACCCTGTAGCCCTCGCACTGTGGACTTTGCCTGGAATATGGACACGAGCTGCTCGAAGGCAAAGGCATTCATATAAAGCTTGAGTTGTCGTTTTGCAAATGAAGTTTCGAGAAATGTTGGGGGCATTGGAGATACCCGACGAGATGCTGACACCAAAATGCCTATTACACTACTGATATGCATCGGCCCGGCTTCTGCCGTTTAGACATCTACCGATCACTTGCTGCCGCGTACACTCAGCTCTTCTCACAATGCACGTGCAATAGTTGCAGTATCAGGACAGCGCGCGCTGTCCTGACCCCATACAGCAAACAGCACAGCCACATTGTACACGAGGATCGCTTCGTGTGTTTCGTGGTCTTAGCGGTGGCGCAAAGCGACGATCTGTGGCTGAGTATTCTTTGCCACGGGTCTAGAACGCTACTTACTTCTGTTGCTTGCGAGGAGGGTGAGACCACAAGCACGAGTGGCTCTGTGGCTGTGCGCCAAGTATGCTGATATCGTTTGGATCATTCGTAACGATTGTGTATCGGTTGTTATCGTGCGAACAGAGGACCTTCCGGGATGTGCCAGAGCTCAGGAACAAGCGAGTGGATTTGGTCGCATGATTCCAGTTCTACTCAAAATTTGGGGCTGCAGCCAGACTACGGGAACGCTCATTGGCTCTGCGCGACGCGCCCAGACAGTGCATAATTTAATGTTGATGCCCAATTTATAGGGATGGCATTTGTCGCTTTGAAACGAATGTGCATATCGCGCATGCGGACATTATACCTCATCGGAGCAGCTCATCTCGGTTAGACGTTGAAAACATTATCATCTAGGTACTCGTAGTCGAGACCAATTAGCATAGCGAGAAGTGTAAAGTGAGAAGCCCCTTAATTGGTGGGTGACGGGGTCCAGTGACCGAGTTGTGAATGTCGGTGAAGTCGGATGAATGCTGACAGCAGTGTTTGTTCGGGCTCCACAGCGGCGCTTGAATGAGCACATCTGTTCGGTAGGCATCGCTCGTGAAGAGGGCGAGGAGGCGTTCCAGGGGGGGTTAGGAGCGATCTCCGCACGACTCCGTGGCCCTAGCCACATCACCACTCAGTGTCACCAGCGTCGTCCGAGAAATAAGTGGTTCGACTAAAAAAACATCGATCATTACTCTTTGCGCATGACGGCAGATCAAGTGTGGCTGAGAGCTTTCCATGAGGGTCTTAGCCACAGAGTGATCGTGGGTAAATCTAAAGCTTGCGTGTACTTTACTCTGCCGGCAAAGGAGGAGATGATCGGAAAGACGTTTGGCCTCTTAAGGGAAATGATTTTCGTTGCCGCTTTGTGGCATCCCTACCGGTTTGACGAGAAGATCGAGTGATTGACATGCGCTACAATCTTTAGTCAATCTCTAAAGTAGTGAGTACAGCCACTGGAGTGAATAGGGCCGCTACCCCTGATACACCTTGGTGCGCTCGACTACGTTAGGGTAGCCGTGGTATGTGGCGCTCTTCTAGAGGACTATGTTCCCGAGAGAGAGGCCCTGATGCGTAAACGTCCAGGCCAACCCTAACACTCGGGAAGTACCAACTGATCAAACCTCCCCCCCCCCAGGAAAGTAGTAACTCCGTCATAAAATATTAGTTTGTAAAACCCTTAAGGCTTTGCTTCATAGGGGGAAGGGGCCGGGGGGGGGGAAAGAGGATACAAGGTACGCCCTTGTCTCCGTCATTTGGCGCTACGGGCCATTGCCTTTTCTCTTTCCTTTTCCATTAATACATCTCAGGATGATGTTCATCTCCTAAACCTACCAAACCCTCCCGGCTTCGCACTCGCGCTCGCGCTCGACCTCACAACTACCGTGTCCAATATCCCACTCACTTTATGCACATATCCTTGCCTCGTATCCCTAATTCTCTTTCTGGCTACGACCTGCAGAATCTAAAAACATCCCCCTCACAGCCACATCTCTCTCGCTCTACATGTTTGCAACGTTTACTACATAACATCCTTCGCTTCACACGGCGTTATTGGATGCGATGTTTCGAAATCGGTATGTAACTTGCTTGTTCCTTCTTTCTTACACCACCATTGCTCTTCTCACTACCTGAGCCACACTTCCTTTGCACCACCATTGATTGCTCTTCTTACTGCCTGAGCCACACTTCCTTTACTAACACCACTGAACAGCAAGAACTCGCAAAAACCCGGCAATGAGCTCTATCTTGCTTTCAAACAAAATTTCCCTCACGTAGGGCCTGGCACATCGAGCACTGCATCCTCAGCAGTATCAACAGACACAACAGCTTCGCTCACTACCACGTCAATGGACCAAACCATGGATCAGAGGTGCGGCGACTAATTTCATTCGCTATTTTCTGTCCTACTCGATGCCTTACGTCCAGTCGCATTTCATTCTGCGCCAAGAATTACATACTCTCACTTTCTCTTGGCCTGTTCTCGCTGGCATAAATGGACCCCCCAACTAACAATCGCCTTTTCGAATGCAGACATTTTGGCGACCAAGAAGTAGCCAAAGATCACGAGTCCGGCTTGGGGGAGTCTGACCCATGGAGATTCACCCCATCCATGCTTGACACCAACTCATTTGCTTTCACTTCCTTCGCCAACCAATCTTCCGGAGACTATACGGCTGCACCTGGTGGGAGCTTGAACACAATCTTTCACGATCAAGCGGGCGACCTCCACACTCCAGGCATGGGGTTTCAGCTAGGAACGCCTCTTTCGATATCGGCCTCTGAAAGCCACACCAACCCAGCGTCAGCGGTTGACATGCATGGTTTCCAACACCACATGCTACACTCGCAGCCCTTTCAACATTCGAATCCTTTTGCACAGCAGCAAACCTATGCGCCTAGCTCATTCGTGCATCAAGATTCCGGCTACGAAACCATGAATCCTCAACAAAATGGCCTACCCAATGAGAAACTCGGCATGGATTCAGAATCGCACGGAGAATCAAATTTTGCGGGGTATCCTGCAAGATCATACGAGAACATGTCTGGCCCCTCGTTGCAGTCTTTGGAAAAGTGAGTGTTCGCAATGCTTTTTCTGGGTTTTACTATTTGCTGATGTGGTCTTCACTAGGTTCCGCTATCAAGTTACACTCAATGCGCCAACGGCAATGGTCAAGCATTCAGACGAAATCCCAGTTACGTATCTCAACAAAGGACAGGCATACGTAGTATCCATCAGCGACAGCATGGGCTTGGGCCCAACACCAGGTCCGGTCAAATACAGGACTGTTATTCGAATCTCATTTGAAGATGAGCAACAAAGGCAACGGCCTTCGGCGTGTTGGCAGCTTTGGAAAGAAGGTCGAGGTTTGGCTGAGGCTCATCAAAGAGGAGGAAAGCTTCAAGCAGTCGAGTATGTTGATCCAAATCAAGGAGGGGACGAGGAGACGAAACGACCACGCGTTGAGTTAGAAACTGCCTCTTTCGACTGCTTTTCCGTCACCTGGACCCCATCCCCTGGCTCAGCAACTGCCGCCTGTTCGGTGGCTGTTCGGTTCAATTTCTTGTCGACAGACTTCAGCCATTCCAAAGGTGTGAAGGGAATTCCTGTCCGCCTGTGTGCCAAAACCGAGATCATCTCTTCTGGAACGCCAGATTCACCCCCAGGGCCGATCTCAGAAGTCTGCTTCTGCAAAGTCAAGTTATTTCGTGATCACGGAGCAGAACGCAAGCTTTCGAACGACGTGGCTCACATCAAGAAAACCATCGACAAGCTGAAGCAGCAAATCACGCAAGTCGAAAACGGCGTGAAGGAGGTGGGCAAGCGCAAACGGAGCAGCGCCGACAAGGGTGGCAGCAACCGACCTAGCAAAGTTTTAAAGCACAAGAGAACGTGGTCTGTCTCGTCTCAGGGTTCGAACAGCCGGCCTGCCGTTGAGGAAGATCTCCACATGAAGCTCGCAACCACGCAAGACATGTTCACATCGACGCGCCCAGTCAGCGTACTCTATCTGAAAGGATACGAGGGAGATGACCCAGATGTCTATCCCGTTTCATTGCCTGGAGAACCAACAGACTTGACAAAGATCAACCAAATGAATCGGAAAGTCTCCTGGGACCGAAAGACAAACAGTGAAACGACGCTATCGAATTCCTGCGTGGTTTCGCCTTCGCCAAGCTCACGTTCGATGCCCGCAGACTCACGAGGCAACGAATCGTCTACTTTCCTGAAGCCTGCAGCATTAAGCTCAAACCAGACTTTGTCGACTGATTGGGACCATCTCACTCACCTCTCCAGCGGCAACTGCTCGGACTTCTCAAACGCCGCTGTCAAAGTTCAGAGAGGGCCCACGGACGATTCTCTGCCAGACTGGCTCGAGGCTTTCGACGTAAATCCGTCTTATAAGGCACCTCCAGAGCGTGCCATCAAGCCCATCGCTTGCTTCTACGTCCTGATCAAAATACCTGGCAATGTGCCCGAGAACGATTATTACCGAGCTGTCTACCTCATGGAAAGGACCGTGAAAGATCTCATCGTTAGCATTGCTATCAAGTGTGGTGTCGAGCCAACACAAGTCACACGCACTCTTCGGATCAATCCGAAGGGCCTCAAAATCATGGTCGACGATGAGGTTGTCCGAGAGCTTCCTGAGGGCCAAGACATGGTTGTTGAATTTGCTGAAGTTGATTCTACCACTGTCTTCGAGCAGGAAGGGGGTTTTGGCGCCAGTACCCCCAGAGCCAGCGAAACACCGAGCAAGAGTACCACTACGAAATTATTGGAGATGAGATTGAAGTTCTAGGGTTGTCCAAGTTGGACTCGCTTTTCAATTATGTTGTGATACCCAGCTTGCATTACGAAAATCAACGACACACCACTCCGGCTCACGCCTCACACTCCTTCACCAATTCGAGACTCATCTGTACTACTGGTCCGACAAACGCCTCTCAGGCTTCCGATTCTATGATACCCAAAATTTGCGGAGCGGTGCGCACCTAGCCGCGTCCGATTAGCCTCAGAATGATACACACCATGCACATATGCAATTTCTCTGTTATCATATACCGAGCCTCTGGCGCGCATGCCCAGGATGATATACGTGTCCTTGCTTTTACGAAATACACGACTGTTAAGAATTCCACCCGTCCGAGATACTCTGTGCGGTTAATACTTGGTGGACACAAAATATCGGATACCCGCACACAGGACAACACACCTTGTAATTAATCCATTTCCTATTGTTCAATGATACCCAAGGGGCCAGTGGTCGATTATCGACGTGGCGCCGTAAGAGAATTGAATTCTATCCAGCTATTCGCTGTCACACGCATGCATCATGTTGACGTAATTGAGTGGTAAATGTAGAGTACAGTCCCTCGCTTATCACAACCTACTCTTGAAACATCACTGTACTAAACAGTGAGGTACCACGGTACTCTGCCTAATGAGTCGGAAGAAAGGCATACGAGTCCCCTAAGCAGGAACCCAAAACCCCAAGTCAAACCCCCCAAGGCCAGCCAGAAGAAACCCCGCATCCAAAGGTAAGGACCCTACAAAACTCTCCCCAAGCTCCAAAGTCCAAGCGTGCGAGTTTCACAGGCCGTTGGCCTCTTTGCAATAATAATGAGAATAAGAATAATCATGATAATGATACCAATAATACCAATAATAAAATAATTGCGCGCGAAGGCCTCATGGACGCATCTCCGGCGAGACCCCGGGAGCTTGGACCAAGAAAAAGAAAAAGACCCTCTTGTGGCGGCTCAGCCGGGTCAAGCCGAAGACACAGGCTGTGCGACTTATTCCGATCGACATTGTGCAGTGTGGCTGAGTGAATACCGTGTCGGTGGTTCGCCTGTGGCAAAAACGGCTAATCTCTGATCTCCAGTGGCTGATGCGTCAAGGTGACGTCACGTGCAGATCACTTTTCCGAAGTGATGCGTCGCGATATTTATAACTGATCGGCAATATGCCGAGTGTGAATCATCTCTGGCCTAGGCTTCTGATGCTCGACGCCAGAGGGTTTTGCATTCAATGGGGGGCTTCGAGAATGCCATTGGCGGTATGATTGGGTGCATACCAATCTACACACGCACGTTAGCATGGATGCAGTCGTCGCTGAAGTTAGAGTATCAGTACGATTAATCGCGAGGTAGGTCATGCCTTCAAAAGCATTCGATTGGGACACGCAAAGCGTTTCTCTTCTCCGTCTAATTTCGGCATTCTCCTCTCCCTCATCCAGACTATCCTGTCGCGTGAACTTCTTATATAATGTCGCTCTTGAATGACATCATCTCTGGCATGTGTGCTTTGCTTTCTGCTCATTGATAGAGCCTGTGCGGTTGAGGTCAATACTCGGTATCAGTATTTCTCCAATCATGGTGGTAAGCCATGAACACTATAGCCGGGTTACCACTTGTTGATTAGGAAACTTTGGCTTGGGTCAACTGATTGTTCCGAATTTGCCTTTGGAGGTTCGTTGAGACACGGAAATTGATCGATAAAGAATGGAGTAGGCGTACAGAGATAAGTAGGGCTGGTAAGAAAATTTGCTCACTCGTTCATTGCTTCACAGTCGGAAGAGGATGAGAAGAGCGCTCGTGTACCACGAATCGTTCATTAGCCTAAGCTCCTACGCTTAGCTATCCACGTTCGATCGTGATGCGCTGTATAGTCGTGATGCTTCTCTTTGACACACTATCTTGCAGCAAAAGCAAAATGTCCCATCTATGTACTCTTGATTGTATATACTTCTGTATTTGGACCCTAAAGGAAATTTAGCGTCATAGCTGACGATGCTACAATTAGTATTTTGTTCGGGGTTTTCCCGACTTTCGATGAATAACCCAATGACCTTGTAAATGCGTCGACCCGTAAATACGTGGGCCTATGGATACGTGGGCCTTGTCCCAAGCTGAGCCAGAATCCTCTCTATGCACTCCATGCAATACATGCTGGTAGTCTGTTGGGATGACCGTCCAATGCTCGTCCGCAGATGCTCATCGTGTGATGATGACTGAAAAGCCGTCTACCCATTGCCCGCAAGAGCCAGAAACTCCCGCGATGCAGTATCCTCGAGGTGGCATCAATGTATGCCTGCGGATAAAGCAAGTCAGCAAGCACTACCCAACAGAATTCCTGGTAGAGAGCCAGTGAGACACACCCAGATCCTCCTGTCGCATTACCATAAACGCCTGACCGTCTTCCCAGACTCGTCAAGATCTCAATACCGTCAATCCAGAGCCCAGCTCGCAGATAGAAGCCTGAAAGAATCTCGCCGCGTCGCGTGTCTAGATCTGTGTGAGCAGATGGCTATTGATGAAAGTTTACAACGTGAGCAGACGTACCAAATAGAAACTCGCTAGCTGAGCCTCCTCTATTCCCAAATAGTTGACTAGTAGAATCTTCGTACAAGAATTCCAGTCCATCTAATGCAAACCCATGATAGACTTTGATCGACGTGAGTAGTTTCGTTTGTATGTGCGCAGTCTCAAGTATCACTTGCTGAGGCTGACTCCCTTCTTGCCGCGACTCGCCCAGCCTACACCCTTTGAACCCACATTGGCCATTGGGAAGTTTCACGGTGTTCGTCTTTGATTTCACAAGCTGGGCAAAGTCTTCAACCTCATAGTTACCCAGGCCGGCTGAGTGGACCCTGATCTTCAGCTTCTTGGCTTTTGTGTTTTCTGGCAACTTGGCTTTCAGATCACCTTCTGTGAGCATGATCTGGCGAGGTGGACCTCCAGGGTGAACGTCGCCATGGCTGTACTCCATCCAAGCGCGGCAAGTCTCGTCCCCATCCGCAAAGATCTCGACAAATGCAACGCCTGTGGGGGCAGTGATGATGGCTCTCCCACTATCAGCGGGCCATACTTGGATGCTACCATCGGGCTTCAAGGGTGCGTCGGTTGGCAAGCGGAAGCAAGGATGGTACTTGAATCGCAGAGTATCAAGTCGATGCCAACCGCACTCGTCTTTTGGTAGGCAGAGTCGAAGGCCTGGTGATTTTGTCCTCGTCGAGTACGGTTCTCTACAAAGGAAAGATCGATTGAAGCGAACGTAATCTCGAAGCATCACACCAGATTCTTGGTGAGGGCAGCCAAACAGGTGCCCAGTTTCGTGTAGGTGAGCGCCAATTCCAATGTTCGCTGCCTCCCAATTGCTGCCCGACTCGTTGCAATCATTTGCAACAAAGGTAGTGTTCGTTCTGGTGCAATCAGAAAAGGCAGGAACCACTTCCTCAATACTCGTCGGGTAGCTTTGCAGCGCTTGAGAGCCGAATATGGCGAGCTGGACTTCACCAGAGCCTCCACCCAATGCTGCGTGGCCTGTGATCGTCTTCGCTTTCGTGTCCCAGTGTGCATCTAGCAGCAGCAGCGAGATGTATTGCTTCTGCCCTGTGACCGGCTTGAAATGTCCTTTCACTGCTGCCATCGCAATAGTGTAGAGTTCGCCCTTTCGAGTTGCACCGTCGTACTGTTGTGCGAAATCAAGATCCCGGAGCTCTTTGACGGTTTTCTCCGTCCTTACGACATGAATTTTGGCTTCGTTTCTCATCTGACCCATCTCTCTATCTCGATAAGCCAAAGAACCAGTTTGCCACTCTTCCTCAAACCGAAAACATCTTCTACCCAAACCATTCCGATACATTTGCTCGCCGGTGAAAGCCTGCCATAGGTACGCCGCCATGCGAAATTTTCTAACCGCAGTATCCAGATCATTGCCTTCTCTCTGCTTTCGCTCCGGTACAGAATCAAAAGTCCCAGAGGAGTCCTTTCCTAGGAGGATGACCAGATGTAGAGGAGGTGAATTTATAAGAGGGAGGAAGTTGATGTTAATCCAGGAGGAGTGGGCTGGTAATGATGAATTTCTGGAGGCTATCTTTGGAGATGAGAAGTCGAAACGTAGTCGATTGGGCCCCGGAGTCAAATGGACCAAAGCTTTAAAGTGGGAGTCGCTGACCGGCCACATCGTCGCCGGGAAATTGTCTTGGTGGTGGCATACTGTCAATGTACCATCGAAAGCTTTCTGAGAAGGGTCGCCTATCTGGCCATAGATCAGGAGAACCTTCTGATGTACCTATACCATGTGTTAATATAGCTTGCTTGCCGCACCCAAGTTCGACAAGTACATACCCAAGAGTTGTCGGAGATGGAAAGCACACGTGGTCCATAGGGTGACGTTGATATCTTAGGAGTATTAGTCCCGTTGATAGACGGTATATTCAGACCCTAGGCAATAGACCTGTTAGCGCCCGCTTTTCCTTTCGAATGCATGGTTTGGTTGCAAGATATACGCACGGCCAAGCTGCTCCTATTGCTAACCGAGCTCAAGGGCATCGGTCTCTGAGGTAATGCGGTCATGGTACTTGCAGACTTGCTCAGCAAGGGGGTCACCGTGCTGCCAGACTTGGTTGTCACCAGGTTGGGCGTAGACTGGTTGGGTTGTATTGAGGAGGGAGGTGTGGAGGAATCATAGACAGAGTTGAGAGTCGAGGAGGATTTGCTGAGAGGAACAGTGCCATTGGAGCCATTTGAGTCCGTGGAGTTGTCTGTAGTTTTTTCTATCTTCGAAGTTGTCTTCTTGCGCCGGAGCTCCTTGAAGAAAGGCATTGTGGCTTCCTGGCGTTTCTTATTTTACCCAACTTTTGTCCTTGTTTCCTCCAGCGTGAGATTAGCCCTCATTTGGTACAGTGTCTTATAGCTTCGATGCGTATCGATTGCGGACTATGGCCGGAGGTTGCGGTTAATGATGCTAGGGGACTGCGAAACGAGTGATTGCGTATTCATCAAAAAGGCGGTTTACACTTGAGGACAGCAATGACTCAGGAGCAATGAGGAAGAACGATTGATGGGAAAGAAAGATTGAACGAGCGACCAATTTACAGATGCGACAAGGAAGGAGCTTGAAAGAGTTGATGGGCAGCTACTCGTAGAGTAGTTTAGTGAACTGCCTTCTAGCGTTATCGTAAAAACCCAAAGATGAGAATTCATGACGAGGGAAGGACTGCTGCATTTGAACTATACTCTACATTGGTATTGTTATCATGCTACAGCATCGGTAGCCTCCCTGTGATACAGATCCTATCCTTGACTGAGACCGCTCCAAACCCTCAAACATTACAGGTACTAAAATTTGGGCAGAAAAAAGTGATGCGCGGTCATGTCTCCGTGAGGACTTGAGTGGCTGGTGAAAGATCCTTGGCGGAGCTAATCGTCTTCGATCTCCCCTCCAGTGCCAACTCTCCTCTACCTCCCATTCTAATGAACATACGATAGATTAGAGACTCCTTCAGTCTGGCTGTCTGTTTCCTTGAGAAATACCATCATACCTTCTAGTCGTTCCTACCTTTTTGTCCGCACGCTGAGCTGACTCCTTGCCCTCTTGCCGCCCACATCCAACACCTTCATTGAGTACATTCTCAACGCACGGTCTTTTCACAATCACAGTCTCCAAAGATAGGGACCATCATGTCTATCGATTACCGTCACACCACCCCGGAGGATGTTGTGGGGAAGGTCCTGAGACGAGCGGAAGTAGCCAAGGTGAGCCTCAACCATGCATCTCGTTCTTCTCATCCGCCAGTGACGACGCTCTACTGACCTGCGATTCTGCAGATGGCTAGAAAGCTTCATGATCGCCTTGCATTGGCCAGCTACAAGACTCAACATGGCCAAGAAAATCTCAACTTCAACGACGTGGAGGCTCGCTTAGAAAAGACCATACGACGGAAGAGGACAGCAGCCTCTAGCATTGGCACCTCCTCGACCACCTCCTCGACCACCTCCTCAAGCTCATCAAACCATCCCTTCTTCTCTGGCGGTCTTGCCTCCTCACCGCTGACTGCACCCTTTTCCTCGGGCTCAGGAGATCCCAGATCTTCACGCAAGAGAAATATCAATCAATCTACAACTATTGATTATGGACCAAAGCCCAACAAACGAGTACGGTCACAGTCAATGGCACCACCTTTATTCGAGAGCTCCCGGACGTCGTGGAAAAGCACACACAATCTGCCTGAGTCATCTCCGGTGTATCGCCATCAATCGCATTTTTCAAGCTCGCGTGGACTAGATCTCTCCTTCAAATCCGATACCACTATTCCTGCTTCACCTCCTTTCGGCCATGTCTCTGATGACGAAGACCATGACCTACCGTCGCACTCATTCTCGATGGCCTCAACCTTCCGTTCCTCGCCACCCAGAACCCCGCCACCTTCTCGAAGCCGTGCCGCTCGCCAAAGCAAAGGCAATGCAGCTGGTGAAGAAGGCGCAGACCTCCTTCTGTACCTCGCTACATCGCCATCGCCTGCCAATCGAGCAGCGAAATCATCCCGTATTTTCGTGCCTTCCACTCCACCTTCTAAAAACCTGGCGTTCCCATCTTCCATGACAACTACCCCGGGTATGGCAGGTTTCAATACTCCTGGTCAGCAATTTAATTTTGCGGATTTCGTCAACATCACCCCCAGCCCTGCCCAGGGTGCATTTGGCAACACACCCGGCCTGACCAAGACACCCCTCGCTGCTAAGGAGGCTAGAAGAAGGCTGAACCTCGATACTTTGGTGCCTCCTGGGTTAGGGAGCCCAAACATTAGCAATGTTGGGCGTGGATCCAGGAATACAGACTCAGGCTTGGGTATGGAGCTCGGTGGAGAGCTGGTCTCCTAACCAAGAGGTCGTTGATGGATTTATCAGCCTATTCAGAGGTAGCATGTGTATCACATCTGGATAACTAGCCCGTTGCGCGGCCTAAGATTTTGACGCGTTGAGCGCGTCCCTGGCAGGCTTCGGGTCTGTTGAGAGATGTGGTGTTCTTTTCATGTCTAGTCTTTACACGATTGTGACGCAGCAAATCCATGTTCCATATTTTATGCACTTTTCGATGTGTCCCACTCAAAGTCGGGTCAGAACGCGAAATATACGCGTGATTTTAGGCTAATCCGAATCGAGCCTTTGGGCTAGCGTCGGAAAAAGTGGCAGTCTTAGGTGTCAGCGCATTCGATTTGATCACTTAATCAGGCTCAAAACGCATGGTAGACCGTGTCCCTCCTCTCTTTACCCTATGTTCTGTGGCTTTGAGCCTTGGGAGATTTCGCAGCTACCGTTCAATTTGGCACTTTGCCGGGTGTGCGCCCTCCAGATGATGTGCAAGCTTGATTTGAACTTTGTTTCTCCCCTTGCCAACCTATTGTGTTCTGACGGGGACAAAACATTTGGGACCTGATCGCTGTTAATTCTAAAGAGACCAGGCAAGCTCCGGAATGCCCATTGAAGAGAAGAGAATCTCCCGCCGTCATGAGCTGCCACGTAAGCACGCTGTTGGAGGGAAAATAGTGACATGTTAGCCCTCGCCAAATAGAAGACGCCGAACGTGCTATTGATGGGGTAAACCCTCGACCTCAGACTACTTTGTATCCATTGAGTTACCCACCATCTCGTCCAACTCGAGAAGTGCCCTCCTTTCGGCTTTTGATCTAGAATTACTGCCCCGCAGGATCTAGAAATGAGGCTTGTCTATCTAGCAGTGTGCTCATTCGGAGACACGACAATGCCTCAAGGTCTGGCAACGACACTGTGAATGGGCGTACCCGTATCACAGTTTACTTCGATCTCTCGCATTGCAGCGGACAATCAGAGAGAATCAGATAGATTGAGTATCAAAAGACTTATGAGCAAAATATCAAACAGTAAAAGTATCATGGTTCCTAGCATGTAGATAGAAGACTTGACCTTCAAATGCTACACCGAGTCCTATGCTATGACGAGATAATCAATCGGTGAATGGCAACAAAAGACGAGCTATGACTGATCAAAAAGAGCGGCAGTCAGTGAAGCATGACTGGGGACGAGCGGAGCCGAGAACTTTGCTGCCCCTCCCCCCCCCTTCACCCTTCCAAACATCAACAAAATTCGGCTTACACCTAGACCCACAGCAGTCTCAAATATGGCAGCTGCATGTATATTCTGCAAGATTATAAAGGGTTTGCTGTGTGCTACTTCTTCGATCGGCCTGTTGACTGACGAAGCCCAGGCGATATCCCCTCGTTTAAGCTGTTCGAGTCCGAGAAAGTGTTCGCCTTTTTAGACATCCAGCCTCTCAGTCAAGGCCATGCTGTTAGTCTCATATGTCTGCTTTGTCCAAAGTGTTGGTGATAAGCTGAGAGCTAGTGGCTGACATATTTGCAGCTTGTAATTCCGAAGCACCACGGGGCAAAGCTCATTGATATACCCGATGATCAATTGGCTGAAGTTATGGTATAGGATCCCAATTGTCCCATAGTTGGGCACAAAATACTTTGAAGGAAAGAAAAGCTGACTCTGAGGTTCGACGGATAGCCTGTCGCTAAGAAGCTTGCCGAAGCAACTGGTGCTGAGAACTACAATATCCTGCAGAACAATGGAAGATTGGCCCATCAGATTGTTGATCACGTACGTTTCCAGTAGCCTGACTTTACTCCAACTCGCTCTGTACTGACCAAGGTGGTTCTAGGTTCACTTCCACATGGTCCGCTTAACGTTCGCACATGGCTGTAACGTTGAGAAAGGCTAATACGATTCAGATCCCCAAACCCAATCAGCAACAAGGACTGGGTATCGGCTGGCCAGCGCAGGAGACTGATATGGACAAGCTGAAGAAGTACTTTGAGGAGATCAAGGCGAAGATCTGAACAGATTCTCCCCAAGATGGCCTTCTATGTACATACAATTAGTGAGGACCCTGGACAATTCATGCCCGCGTAACGCTACATAAATCACCCAGTACATAATGCAGTGCGATTGCACCTCACAGGCGCCACTAATCCAGATCATCTGCCCCGTGGCCTGCAGGGAGTGGCCCATTCTGAGCAGGTGTAGGCATCGAGTTGGACCCAGCGACACGTTTTGGTGGCTCAAAGAAGTGTATCCTTCCACCCTCCTTGATCATACCAGTACGATCACAGAGCGACTTCGCCCTTAGGTAGGGATCGAGCTCCCAGTAGCCGGACCGTAATCGCTCAGTCAGCTCAGCTCTTTTGTGTTGCAGTGTTTCCCGCGATGCGGAATTTTGATTCCATTGTTGAGTGGTGATTTCATAATCCTTGACCATAGCAGCTCGCTCATCTAGTAAGTTCTGCCTCGTCGCATCGTCTGATTGTAGCTTATTCTCACCAGTGATGGGCTCGACGTAATGGTATGTCCAGTCTTCACTTCCTCCAAGGCCTTTGGGGATCTGACTTCGGGCGATAAATTCTTCGAGCTCTTCGACATTTTTAGTAAAATGGACCTTACTAGCAACCACTGGGTCTAGCCAGCCTCTGATGATCTTCCATACGCCTGTTCTAATTAGTACGATACACCAGTTGGGAAATTGTTTTCATGGGGACTTACTCTGGAATATCCAGGGTGATTTGTGCACGAGGACGACACCCAGGCTTTCTGGGTAGTTGGCCTCAAAACACTTGATCATGAATTTTACGGGGCCGTAGTCCTGTCATTCAATTAGCAAAAGCCTCGTTTCCTTCGGAGGTCGTACCATACCATGTTTGCCAGAGAGAAATCCGTCATGTCAAATACAATGGCCTAGAATCAATATTCAGCATTGCTACCTCTCAACGAGGCACGAGGTACTCACGGCAGTGTCCACGTTGGAGGCAAGTAGAAGCCGTGCAGTCTCGATTGTAAAAACGGTATACCGCTCGAGACTTGCTTCGCTTTGCTCTCCTTGCTTATGCAGCCGTACATTGACGAAGCACATTGGTCTACCCTCTTTGTCTGTTCCGTGTAGGAAACTTTTTCCGAGTCTCGTTTGCGCCAAAAAGTCGCTTCCTTCTTTCTTGACGGCTGCATTAGAGCTAGTACTATCCTCTGCAGCACCACCCTCGCCCCTTCTCATGATATCATCATCTACGTGCATTTCTTGCCCTCGCCAATGCATCGTAGCAATCAACATGATAAGGGCGTTCTGAACATTCCACTTTCGCGCTCGAAGAAATCGTAGTAGCAAAGCGTCAGGATTGTCGTGCTTGACCATACTCCAGAAAGCTGTCCGCAGATCTTCTGGTGATTGAGTAGCAAGCACTTTGTGGAACTCCCTCGTCTGGCCGTACTTGTCGTCACCATCCATAGCAAAAGCTCCATCGGCAACTTTGTCCTCGGGATCATCATGATGCTTTCTACTGAACAGGCTTATGCGCTGCTTAGACTTCTTTTCTGAACCGCCTGTACCGGCGCGCGATTGCTTTTCTGCCTGTTTAAGACTTTCAGACCCGGTCATCGATGCTGCATCGCCATTTGAGCCATTGGAAAGACCTGGAACTCCGAACACTTTCAATGTTGCTGTCCACATCTCCTGTAGCTTCCTTTCCTGCTCTGGGGTGAGATTGCCGGGTCGCCCCGGTAGAGATACACCAGCCATAATGGCGGCGTGCTCCTCTTCTTTGATGTTGTCTACCAAGCTCTTCGGGGGCTCGCCCGGCTGTGAGGGCTTCTTTTGATAATAATACAGAGAACTGGTCAAAATTCCCGCAACAATAATCAAGACCGTAGTAACGTTCAAGCTGCTCTGGACTTGTGCAACAGGTTGGAGGCGCTGATGGGTAGGGTAGTAAAAAGTATTTCGGGTAGTCCTGGTCAAAGTAACCGCAGTCCAATTGGGCGTGTTTAGGGGACGAAGAAGATGATTGCGGCTTGTTAGGTGTGTAGGATGGAGGACGCTGCGAGAGGACATATAAAAGATCCTAATGAGTGTGTACTCGTAATATCACTGGCAACTCATACTTTGTCAGAAGGATGCGTGTAGTGGAGATAGGCGTTGGTCAGCTTCCAAGACGGAGTCAAAGGATCGCAAACTACAGCGAGACAGCCGTGACAATGTCATGTATAGATCGGAGCGGATCTGTCGGCCTCCGATTGCTTGTACGCCGACTGCTACAGATAGGTTGCATGGCTCGTGGGGTAAATAAAAGTTGACCAATTTTCTCGCCCAAATTCATCTAATTTACCATGCGGGCCATCCAGATGGCGCCTTGCCCCACTAATGTTCTGATCGAGTCAACAAATGCAGTACTTTTGATTGAAATACCCTACCAACCAAGCTCATTTGTCGTACCAGCCCACCATGAATGTCCCTAACCCAAAGCCTTCCACGTCCGCATCTCGCAACAAACCTCCCTCTCGCCCTTCTACACCTTTGCGACCAAGCTCGCGTACATCTCTCCGCGATAGCCAAACATTCACCCCCAAAGCCGGCACCTCAGCCTTCCCATTAGAGTGTCTTGAGCCTGCATTTGCTGAATTATCAGATTCAATGGCAGACCTGGAAGCCAACTTCATGCATTTGCAATTGATGCATGAGAGTCTAAGCCGGTTCAATGAGAGCTTCGCGAGCTTCCTGTATGGGATGAATATGAATGCTTTCTGCGTCGACTTCCCCGAGGTGGGTTCTCTGACTAGGCTCGGACAGAACACTCCTAAGATCACTTCAGGCTCCGATACCTGAATCCTTCAAACGTGCACGACAGAACGAGGAGCATGGACAACTCACCGACCACAACTCACGTCCAGACTTTGGTGAAGAGACCTTTATGACGACCGATACTTCATTTGTGGAGAATCCACCATCATCCAGAGTCCCTACGAAATTTGCAACACCTGCGCCAGCCCCGCGCCCAAGCTATGGGCTAAACAAGCGCGGAGGTGGAGAAGTCCTAGCAAGAGGTGGGAGAGGCGAAGCTGCGCGCGGTAGTGCGAGAGGGAATAGAGGAAGTGGGATCGCGAGAGGCAAGCCAAGAGGCGCGAGATGAGAGGGTTCGACTTTTGGAAAGCTATCAATCCAAGTCCAACCTAGCCTGGAAACTGTTCTGAGGAAACAGCGCCCACGGATGATACGCCGACAGGCGCTGTCTGCGAAAGGCGACGTCCTAGACCTGCAATGCTGCTAGCATCACCAAAGGGTCTTCGCAGTTGGAATGGAGAGATATGCAGATCATAGAGACGCCGTGAGCGGCATCAATAACATTGCAGTAACGTTGCGTGCTCGACTGCATTGTACAAATAGTAGTACAAATAGTAGGCAAAGAGGTGTTGCGGCTGGCATGATAGTATAGATCGAGTGTAGCATAACAATAATTACAGTGGTACAAAAAAGGCACGCTTCCGTCTCCGTGTCTCGCCACTTATTCAATATTGCAATCTCTGTTCTCACAATGACCTTTGCCTCCTTACCAAAACTTCTGCTTCTCACTCGCACGATGGAACGTAGGCATCACGGCAATCTTAATTTCCTTCAAGCATGCGCACCACTCTCAACCGCGTGCCTAGCCATGGTGTTCAACGCGCTCCCGTCCTTGAACCAGCTAATCTGGCTCTCATTGAACGTGTGGTTTAACTTTGCCTCCCACGCCTGGCCATCTTTGGGATGTATTTTCAAGGTTAGGGGTTTGCCAACGGCTAATTCAGTGCACATGACATCGACCTTGTCGTCTGGGTTGATCTTGTCGTAGTCGGCGGGGTCCGCGAAGGTGAGTGGTAACAGACCTTGTTTCTTGAGGTTGGTCTCGTGCTGTGCGTGAAACAGTATTAGCATGTTACTCGAAGAAAGCGAGCGGGCAGGAGACTTACAATACGAGCGAAACTACGTGTGATAATGGCAAGAGCGCCCAAATGTCTAGGCTCAAGCGCCGCGTGTTCTCTCGAACTGCCCTCGCCGTAGTTCCAGTCGCCAATAACCACCCATTGGATGCCTTTCTTCTTGTAGTCTCGTGCAGTTGCGGGCACAGCTCCAATTTCACCAGTTTGGAAGTTTTTGACCTTGTTAGCTTCACCATTTGCAGCGTTAATGGCACCGATCAACATGTTGTTTGAGATATTATCGAGATGGCCACGGTATTTCAACCAGGGACCGGCCATAGATATGTGATCGGTGGTGGTCTTGCCTTTTGTCTTGATGAGAATAGGGACGTCCATAGCATCCTTGCCGTCCCAAGCTTTGAAGCCGTGGAGGATCTGAAGTCGGTCACTCTCCGGGGAAACCGCTACAGAAATCGAACTTCGGTCCTCGGGTGGTGCTTGGTAAGTGTCCTGTCCAGGATCGTAGCCGTTGGCAGGTAGACCATCTCCGGTAGGCGGAGCCAACGTAAATTCATTGCCATCCTTGTCCTTCAAAGTATCCGTTAGAGGATTGAAGTTTAGTGTGCCGGCTAGAGTCAATGCAACTACGAGATCTGGCGAGGTGACGAAAGAGTGGGTGGCAGGATTTGCATCGTTTCTCCCCGTGAAGTTTCGGTTGTAAGAGGAAAGGATAGAGTTAGCCTCGCCTTTCTTAACGTCTTTTCGATCCCATTGTCCAATGCATGGTCCACAAGCATTTGCTAGAACCATACCGCCAAACTCCTCAAGAGTTTCGAGTTGACCGTCGCGCGCAATTGTTGCACGAATTTGCTCTGAGCCAGGTGTGACAGTAAACATGGATTTCGCTTTTACGCCATGGTTGAGCGCGTCACGAGCAATGGAGGCGGCGCGAGACATGTCTTCGTAGGAGGAGTTCGTGCAAGAGCCAATGAGACCAACTTTGAGCTCCTCGGGCCACTTGTTCGCAGCGACAGCGTCTTTGAATTGGGAGATGGGGGTGGCCAGATCAGGGGTAAACGGTCCGTTGATGTGGGGCTCCAGTTCGGACAGATTCAATTCGATCAACTCGTCGTACTGCGCTCCTTCGTCTTCGTGCAGTTCTGCTGCGTACGTCCTGGCAAAGTCTCCGATCGACTTCCGCTTCGTCGCTGCCAAGTAATCGTACATCCGATCGTTGAAAGGGAATAGAGAAGTAGTGGCACCAATCTCAGCGCTAAGAATGCGTTAGTGTGATACTCGCCATAATAGTCTCCTGTCCTAAGATGTGGTGTCGTGGTGATTAATTCTGCTGGTTGCGAGCGGCCTCTTCCAGCAGAAAAGAGAGTACAACTCACCCCATATTTGAGATTGTTGCCATACCTGTGGCCGACAAGGTCTTGACACCAGGTCCATGATATTCAATGATGGCTCCCGTGCCTCCTTTCACGGTCAGAATGCCTGCGACTTTTAAGATGATGTCTTTAGGGGCAGTCCAGCCGGATATTTCTCCCGTAAGTCTTACGCCAATAATCTTCGGTGCCTTGACTTCCCATGGAAGGTTCGCCATTACGTCCACGGCATCCGCACCACCTACACCGATAGCGCACATACCCAGACCGCCAGCATTTGGTGTATGTGAATCGGTACCGATCATTAAACCCCCAGGGAAGGCGTAATTCTCTAGAACGATCTGATGAATGATACCCGAACCTGGCCTCCAGAATCCGATATTGTACTTCGCGCACGAGGACGACAAGAAATCGTAGACTTCTTTGTTGATGTCCTTAGCTCTTGCGAGATCCTTTACACCTCCGATCTGGGCCTCGATCAGATGGTCACAGTGGACGGTCGTTGGCGTAGCCACGGAAGGCATATTTGCAGACATGAATTGCAGGATAGCCATTTGGGCCGTGGCATCTTGACAAGCAACTCGATCAGGTCTGAGCTTTAGGTATGACTTGCCTCGCTCGATGTCTTGTCCATGGGGGTCGTCAAGATGTGAGTAGAGAATCTTCTCAGCAAAGGCTAAGGGACGGTTCAGGCGAGATCGGACGACAGAGAGGTTTTCTGACATTTTCCTGCAGCACGATACAGATTAGCCCCATTGGCATTCAGCTTGTAAACCAGGTCCTCCAGATTGTATCTTCAAATTGCATCTACCCCAGTCCACATACTTGTAGTTGATGTAGTGGCCCTATATACCTGTATCAGTGTTTTGTTTTGAGGCCACAGTGCCGAAAATAACGCAAGCTGGAAGTAATGTTGAAGCCATACCTTCTCCCAATTGGTCATCTCGACCTTCTTGGATAATGGATCATCTATGACGGTAGCCATCGTCCTTGACCTTGAGAGCTGTTGACAACAGGAATAAGCAACTGTCAATAGTCGCTCCAACTCTTTTAGATGTCGATGCTGGAGTAGGGAGAGCAGGGATAGGAACATACGACTCGGACGCTTGGAGCCTGTAGAGAATGCTGTCAGTGTACATTCTCCCATCATAGCTTGGATGCTGCAACTATCTCGCCCCAGGAAGCATGACGGGAAGCGGGGCAACGGAGAGCTTACCAGCTTGCCCAAGCGGGCAACATGCCTTGTTGAAATCATCCTCGTGGATCTCGACTCAAGGGCAATGTTGTGCCAGATTCGACGCACCGAATCGCGGTGGGAAAGAGGGGAGGGTCAGGATAGTGAGGTTGTACAGGTGTGAGTAGGTAAGGTAGGTTTATCTCTCCCTCTCGAGCGAGCCGAGGGAGGCTTCCTTTACCGGCTTAAAGCCCGCATTTACTAGTACCAGAACTTCATGATTCCCATCTTTTTTCCGGCACGGTATCTACAGTATAATAAGAAGCACGCTTTACAGCTCGAAGAAGCTCCTAATATATCAGCTACTTAAAGGCAGTCCTCTGATCAACATTGGCTGAGGTCTGGTCTCATCTGTCGGGCTCGTGAGACGCCTTTACTCAACCGATACATCCTACTACTTCATTTGTCAACGATCCCGTCCTTTATCACATGTCTTGAATTAAGACTCGGCAGCACTTGTTCAAACACAGCGTCCACACCTATAAGTCTAATAGAGAAGATGGGGTCCATTAGAAGAAGCAAAACGAAGCGTAGAACTAGGTGCATCATAGCCAAACCCAAACATCTCTGGGCATTCGCTGATGATGAGCAAGGGATCTTGATCAAGTCCACGCGGACCTCCATTCAGTGAAGCACCTGTCCCAACACAAAACGGCCAAGCCAGCTGAAGATCTTCCAGGTAAAGAAGAGTCAACCAAACCCAAGACTAGGTTAATAACCTAAAAAGACCGACACTGACTCGATTCCAGGTTTAGGCCAGTTTTACTGCGTTGAATGTGCGAAATGGTTTGAAGGAG
>JAABUS010000865.1_pt1 | contig 71791 bp, 52 predicted proteins | sample 5560161 | NCBI WGS metagenome assembly JAABUS01 (sample SAMN10711885, study PRJNA513376) | rock metagenome | isolation source: Antarctica rocks | place: Antarctica: Victoria Land, Trio Nunatak nord | collected 2016-01-04
AAGAGGGGAAAAATCTGTGGATAACTATAACAAAGCAGCTTAAAAATGCCATCTCTTAAATAAAATTTGGTGGTTTGGTAAACCTAAAATACAGGGCTTGGGCTTCATGGCAACCTTGTTTCACAGGGCTTCACCCTGTGCTACTATATTATGCTCTTACAGGGCTGTTAGCTTTCAAACGCTAAAATGAAATCATGCACTACGTTAACTTATTAAAGTGTATTAAACGTTTACTTAATTACATTACCTATTAAAGACGACGAAATAAATCATGGTCAACTATAATTCAATAAGATATAACCTCGATAAAGCATGTTGCATAATTAAAAGATCATGACACTAGAAATATTTTGCATATAGATCCTGCATAGGTTCCTTAAACGATAGTTACATAATATAAGTGGAAATGGCTCCCTGCATGTATGATTAAAAAATTAATTAATCATTATCAAATTAATAAGTCTGATAAAGCAAAACAATATGTTGAGAAGAAAGCAAATATTCGCAAAAAAATACCCGGATATGAGGTTGATCATTACTAATCATTGCAAACAAATTTTCATAATCACAATACTATTGTTGTTTTACACGCCGGGATTTTCACAGGTCATTAAAGGAACAGCAGTGGATGCAAGCACCGGCGAACCCCTGGTCGGAGCAACAGTAAAATTAGAAGGGACAAAATATGTTACCCTTGTAAAACTGGATGGCAGTTTTATTTTTTCAAAGATTGCTGCAGGTAACTATAAAGTTGCGGTCACGTATAGTGGTTACCGTAATATGTCAAAAGAAACTACTGTCATCATTGCTGCAAATGAAAGCAAAGTGGTGAATCTTTCTTTAGTGCCTTTGGCAGATGAATTAGAGTCGGTAGTTATTACTTCAACGGGTGGAAGTGAAAAAGATGGAAATAGCAGGAGACTGGAGAAAATTGCTGACCCTATATTAAATGTTTTATCCGCCAAAACCCTCCAGCTATTACCAGACATTACAGTGGCCAATGCCTTGCAAAGAGTAAGCGGCGTAACCATTGAAAGAAGTAGTTCAGGAGAAGGGCGTTACCCGATTATCCGTGGTATGGAAAAAAGATATATAAACACCCTTGTTAATGGTATTAAAATTCCCAGTCCCGATAATAAGAACAGGTTTATTCCTTTGGATCTTTTTCCGTCTGAAATACTGGAAAGACTGGAAGTCAGCAAAAGTTTAATCCCATCAATGGAAGGCGATGCTATTGGTGGCACTATTAACCTTGTAATGAAGGATGCACCTTCCAAATTATTATTACAGGCTAATGTGGCATTAGGTTATAGCACTATTTTAAATAATCAGCCGTATCAAAAATTTGATAAAGCTTCTCTCAATAAATCATCCCCTAACGAAATAAAAAGTAATAGTACTTATGCTGCCGTACCGGCAGATTTTTCTATTGCACATCTTAATTATAATACTAAATCTTCACCTGTTAATAGTACATTAGGGATAACTTTGGGTAACCGGTTTGGAAAAGATAAACGATTCGGTTTTATTGTTTCGGGCAGTTACCAAAGCTTGTATCGTGGAACTAATTCCACTTTCTTTTTACCTGATGCGCAACCTGCATTAAACAACACCCCGCAGTTTGTGGAATTACAGGGTAGAACTTATTCTTCTCAAAGCAAGCGTTTAGGGGCTAATGCTAAACTTGATTACCAGATAAATAAATACAATAAAATTTCTCTCATAACTACAATTGTCAGGTTAGATGATTATCAAACCCGCCACATAAGCGATACCATTGCTTTGAATTCATTGGTAGATGAAAAGTACAGAAGCACCTGGCAGTATCAATCTATTTATAATACAACTTTGCAGGGTATTCATAATCTTACCGCTTCTGCAAAATTAGATTGGTCCCTTGTATATTCAATTGCCAATAACCATATTCCCGATCAGGCAGAATTCACTCATGAACATCCGATAGTTATAACGCCGATTGCAGGAGATAACCTGCAATCATTATCTCATGTATGGACACATAACAGCGATAAAGATTATGCCGCTTATGTAAACGTTACTAAAAGCACTAACCTGATTGGAAAAAAAATTGAACTTAAACTCGGTGGGTTGATAAGGAATAAAAACAGGGACAATTTTTATAATTCCTATAGTTTAAAACCACAGTTAACAACAGGCAGTTCCAACCAGGCTTATACTAACATTAACAGGGCGATCTTCATTTTTAATCCGGTTAGTGCCGGAATGCCAAATCCTACCGGTAACAATTATACGTTTAAAGAAACCATCGGTTCCGGTTACTTACAGGCCAAATGGCAATTAGGCAAAAAGCTGGAAGCATTAGGAGGTGTTAGGGTTGAACAAACCACTCAGCAATACGATACACAATTAGGAACCGAAGTGGGTGCTAAATCGGGAACAATCTGGTATACCGATGTATTGCCCAGCGTTCAGTTTAAGTATTCTTTAAGCAATGCACAAGATGTCAGATTGGTTTATTATAAAGCGCTGGCAAGGCCTGGTTTTGCCGAGTTGATTCCCGATGGTCCTGCCGGGTATGAAACTTTTCCCGAGAAGGGAAACCCACAGGGGCTAAACCATACTACCACAGATAACATTGATATACGGTATGAATTTTCTCCAGGCAGATCAGACCAGGTATTATTAGGTGCATTTTATAAAAACATTAATGATCCCATTGAGTATTCCGCAGTGAAGACAGGTGTTACCAGTCAGACATTACTGCCCAATAACTTTGGTAATGCTGTTAATTATGGTTTAGAAGCAGTGATAGCAAAATACTATGGCTCTTTTGGCGTATCAGCAAATTACACGTTTACAAAATCTGAAATTACTACCAGTAAATTGTATTCTTACCGCGATGCATCAGGTCAGATAACTTCAAGGATACAATCAGAGACGCGGCCGTTGCAGGGGCAGTCAAAACATACCGGTAATATTTCATTGATCTATAAAAATCCGGGAATCGGGTTAGACCTCCAGGCGGCAATGGTGTATACCGGTGAACGGGTATCACTGGTTAGTCCCTATTATGGTTTAGATTACTGGCAGGCGCCTACAACACAATTAGATTTTTCTTTTGAAAAAAGAATTATTAAAAAACTGTCTGTATATGGCAAAATTAATAACCTTACCAATACTCCCTATATTTTATTGTTACACCAATCTTATAATACATATTTAACCACCAGCGGTTCAAGGCCGTTGGCATTGCAAACCGATGCCGGCAATAAGATCATTGTTCAAAAAGACTATTATAAAATCTCTTATTTATTTGGTGTTCGTTTCAAATTTTGATGTTATTTAAAATTTTTATAAAATGAAGAAGTTACTTATTTTGATTACAGGTTTTATTTCAGCCGCTCCATTATTCTTTTCCTGTAACAAAAAGCTCGACCATAAAGATTTGTACCACGCTGTCGTTTCTGTTGCAGCACCTATCAACGATACGGGCTGTTTATCAGGAGCAATTAATGGTACTATGCTGGCAGGTAAAACCTATAAAGTCTGTGGTAACATTATTGTAAATAAAGGTGATACCCTTACCATACAGGAAGGGGTTACTATAAATTTTACCGGCAATTACGGACTTGGGGTAAAGGGTAGTTTACTTTGCCTGGGAACCAAGGAACATCCGAACTGGATTACCATGTCTGGCATTACTAAAACCGATCAGGTAGGTGCTGATCCTTCCAAAGACCCTGCATATGCCGGAAAATGGATCGGCATAATGGGCGATACCTCCTGTTATTTAATGATCATCAAATGGACTCATATAGAGTTCGGAGGCGGTGCGTCAAATGGTACAGTAGCAGCCATCAGTAAGAATTCTTATCCTATACTTTTTCAAAATCCTTATGGCATTTTTGTATTGGAAGATTCATGGGTTTACGGAGGTGTTGATGATCCTATCCGAATCCTCGGTGGAAAAATTGCTATAATGAGAAATACATTTGAAAAAGGTGGTTATACAGGAGGCGAGGCTATGAACGCTAAATCAGGTACCATTGGTGATTTCGCATACAATCTCATTATAGGCATGGCTACCAACGGACCTAAATTATCCAATTCAGGAGCAATCGCAGGAACTCCGGGTTCAAATGTGAGGATGTATAATAATACCATCGTTAACTGTGGATTCAGGAGAGCAGCTGCAGGAAGGGGTGGCTCCATCAATTTTGAACAGGATGCAGGTGGAATGGCTTACAACAACCTTATTGTTAATTGTAAATTCGGATTGAGGATAGTTCAAAATCCTATTGCAGATACTGCGCATACCCGGTATGGTTATAATCTTTATTATGGCGATTCTACTTCTGTATGCAGCCAGTTTATTCCCTCACTATCTGTTAGTACGGCTATAAGCCAGCCACAGGAAACAGATATTCCCAAACCTTCTACCTACTTACCAGCTGGTTGGAAAACAGGGGATGTTTATATAGCACCATCCTCACTGAATGGTGCCAATAATCCACAATTTATTAATGCTCCCGTACCTCTTCCCGCAGGTTATAATTTAAGAGATGTGGTAACCGTTGGCTCTTATAATTTTGGTTTGAAACCAACCTCACCATGTATTGGCGCAGGGTACACAGGTTTTTCTCCCAGGGGCGATGTGCCGGTTAATCCTAAATATGGTGTAACGGAATTAACTCCACCTGGAAAAGATTTGGGTGCTTTCCAAAGCAGTGGTAAAGGTATGCAGCATTAAATTTTATCATGTATTATTAAAATATTACTGTTACATATGCAATGGTATTTTTTGCTATCAGCTATCAGTAGATCAAGGCGTACTAAGTTTCCTCCTGATAGCTGATGGCTGACTGCTGATAGCAATTCATACGACATTTTATGTGTGACACGACAAGCTAAATTTCATTCGGGAAAGAAAGGAAGTACACTACAAATTGTTAAGTCAACGACATGAATTGGACATACTAACAAATGAAACAATTATCAAAATGAGAAATTTATTTTTGGCAATTTTATTGATTACTATTTTTTATCCTGCAATTGCTCAAAAACAATCTGATAATGCTTTTGTAACTAGTCCTTATTTGCAAATTGGCAGTGCTCCCAATGCCTCATCACTTCAATTACTATGGCATGCAACTGATGAGAATTCATCCTGGATAGTGGAACATAAAACAACTGCAGTCAGTTCATGGACAAATACCGGGAAACCATTGGCCACTAAAATAACGACAACGGGCATTGCTCCGCATATTGTTTACCGCACAGCACTTACTGGTTTGGTGCCTGGAAGTACCTTTACATACAGGGTTTTAAAAAACAATAAGGAAGTATTTAGTTCACAGGCCCAGGCGCCAAGATCTGCTGATCAGCCTTTTCGTTTTGTGGTTTTTGGCGATATAGGTGCTGGTACACCTGAAGCCAAACAAATTGCAAATGGTGTGTACAATGCCAAAGCTGATCTGGTTGTTGTACCCGGAGATATTGTGTATGATTATGGTTTGATATCAGAGTACCGCAGCAGGTTCTGGCCTATTTATAATACTGACAAGGTAGATAGTATCGGCGTACCCCTGATGCGTTCAGTGCCATTTGTAGGTGCTGTTGGTAACCACGATGCAGATAGCCGCGATCTTGACAAAGCACCCGATGCCCTTGCCTATTACCATTACTGGGATCAGCCATTAAACGGGCCTGTTGGTAAAGAAGGCGGTGCTTTCGTACCGGTGCTGACAGGATCTGAGAGTAATAAAAAAGCTTTCATGCAAGGTGCGGGTAACCGCTATCCGCGTATGACCAATTTCTCCTTTAATTATGGCAATGCTCATTATACATTTTTAGATGCGGATACCTATGTTGACTGGACTGACAAAGAATTAACGGGCTGGGTAACAAAAGATCTGGCAGATGCCAAAAATGCTGTCTGGCGTTTTGTGGTGTATCATCACCCTGGTTTTAATTCTTCACGCGAACATTTTGAGCAACAGCAAATGAGGTTACTCTCACCAATTTTTGAAGCAGGTAAAGTAGACATCGTTTTTAATGGGCATGTACATAATTACCAACGCTCATTCCCCATGCGTTTTGCTCCTGACAATAAAGGAACATTGCTGATTGGTGGCAAGGATAGTAAAAGTATACGTGGAAGGGTAATTACCGGCAAATGGACATTGGATAAAATCTTTGATGGCAAAACAAAAACAATTCCTGATGGAGTTATTTATATTGTTACCGGAGCAGGTGGCCAGAATTTGTATAATCCTGAACAGCAGAATGATCCTGATAGCTGGCAAAAATTCACAGACAAATTTATTTCTACAGTGCATTCTTTTAGTGTGATTGATGTTAATGGTAAAAAACTTACGCTACGTCAGTTAACTGCCAGTGGTAAGGAACTTGATGCAATAGAAATAACCAAACAATAGCGGGGTATATTATCAGGCTTAAAAAGTAAATGCATATACAACCCCTGTTGTTGACCTTAAGAAGTATGTAGTGTTTACTAATATTATAAATTACAATTTGGTTATAGGTCTTAGTGCCCTTTGTGGGATTTCCTTTGTGTCCCCTGTGGTTAAATAAGGTCTATGATTTCAGGAGTTTTTTTAACCACAAGGGACACAAAGGAAATCCCACAAAGGGCACAAGGGATGCCTTACAGACAATGACACTGAATATACAATGACCATCGCAATGAATATGTTTTACATTAAAAAGCACACAATAAGAGTGCGCTATAAAATTTATTTTTCTATGCTGAATAATCGATTAACACTCCTTTTTCATTATAAACATGATAGGATAAATGTTGCCCTTCTACAGACATGATGGCATAATTATACATTTTTACAGCAGATGTAAACAACATAGAAGACATATCTGCACCATCTAACCCTTGTGGGGAGCCGCCGGATGTGCCATTGGTGATGTAAACTGTTCCTGCCGGCTTTTTATATTCATGCAAATCGTATGGTTGCAGAGGTACATTATTCCGGATTGCTTTATGTCTTTCATAAACATGGCGATGACCTGCCAGACATACATCAACCTTGTATTATTTACTAAAGGAGTAATACGGTCCTGCCATCCCTGCACATGACTCCATCTAAAAGAATAAAGGGGGTGATACATAAAAAGTATGATCCAGGTGATATGCTTGTTATTACGTGCCTGCTTTAAATCATTTTCCAGCCACGCATATTCAGATGATTCTTTGGCGTATCTCCAGTTGGTATTGCCGGCTTCTTCCACGACTTTTGCGTAACCGGAACTAATGGCCACAAAATGAGTATTTTCATAATTAAAAGAGTAATCGGTTTTATTATCAGGAAGATTAAAAAATCGTAAAAATTGGAAATGGTTTTTGATAACCGGAGTCGTTTTGATTATTATACACCGTATCAGGTATGTTCGTTTTGATACATCATGTTTTGAATTCTTTTTTCAATCAAATTGTCGTTGAGATCAGAATCATCTACATAAAATATTTCAAAATAAGCTTTGATAATGGCAGTAAGCGGAGTTGCTAATAATACGCCCATAAAACCAAAAGCTGAACCCATTGCCAATACAATAAAAAGTATAGAGACGGGGTGTATTTTCATTGTATTAGAACGGATCCTGGGCATAATAAAATCCGCCATTATTTCATCCGTTGCAAGGTAAAAAACAGTTACCCAGATAGCCGTATAACTATTTATTGATAATGCTACCAATATAGGAGGAAGGGCTTTTATAAAAAATCCTATCCTGGGAATAAATTCTGTAAAAAAAGCAAGGGCTCCCCATACAAATGCACCCGGAACATTCATAATATTTAAAAAAATTGTAATTATTATTGCATTGATAATACCTCCAATTAAATTGGATCTCATCCATCCTCTTACCATTATAGAAACTCTTATAAAAGCTTCAGTAGCTTTATCGCGTTGAGAAGGCGGGAAAATTAAAAGGTATAATTCAAACAACGGGCGCGGATTCGTTACCATATATGCTACCATACTTATAAAAACAATTATAATTAATACCTTTCCTAACACTGAGAGCGAAAAATTTCCTACCTGCATTAATGTGTTGGGTATAGATGGCAATAAATTTGAAATAGTAGCCGGATTAATTCTGACTTGCTTTTGCAATTCGGGATATTCATGAAACCAGGAACTAACCTTTTCTGACACCTGCATTGCATAACCGGGTAAATTTCTTATCAGTAAGGATATCTGATCATTGATCTTAGGTCCAACCAACAATGCAATTGCCAGAAAGGCCATAAATATTAACGCAAATACAATTGCAGATGCCCATCCTCTTTTTATCTTCATCTTTTCCAGTTTCACCACCGGGCCATTTATAGCCATAGACAACACAATCGCAAACAGTAATAGTAAGATCACACTTACCATTTTATAGAATAACCACAACAGAATGATAACTGCAGCAGCTAAAAAAATAGCTTTGGCAAGGTGTTTATATAAATTATCAGGTTTAAGATTTTCCAAAAAAAAGGTTTAAAATTTGAATCGGCTTACAAATTTGGCATTCTTCATTCATTAATCCTACTGTAGTTATATTAAAAACAAGTGGCGCACTTTTATGCGCATCATCACTATTGTTAGACAAAAACAATTGAATGGTGACAAGAATAGCAACCATTTTCTTAATGTTGTGAATTACTACCAAGTTATATAACAATAATAAAATTAAGACATTTGCCAAACAGGCTGTATAATTAAATAGCACATATCATCCATCCTCAATTATTAATGACGCCATCTACATACATAATTCGAATAAGTAATATACATGCTTGCCGAGTAAAAGTATATTTGATTTTCAAGAAGTCAATGGTGTTACCAACCTGTATTCTGAGTGAGCTTTTTATTAGCATCTAGTGTCGTGTCAGGCATAAATTGTCGCCTTTGCTATCAGCAGTCAGCTTTCAGCTATCAGGAGGAAACCATATCAGGTATTGTTCTCTGATACCTGACAGCTGATAGCCGTAATACGACGTTTTATAGTTGACATGACACTAGTAACCAATTTTAATACCCTCAAGCTTGATGTGGAGTTATATTATAGCCTGGAAAAAGGGAGTTTCTACAGGTAAGGATTAAAAAGAATTACTTTCATATAAATAATTTTACAAACGAACAGATCGTGGTTCTGTTTGACTTTTTAATTTGAACTGTAATTTTTACAATAATTTATATCTATGAATGATAGGGAAGAATCAACGTTTGTAATTCAAAAAGTTCAACCTGGCTTATTAGGATTGATGGATGGTTCCGTTTCAACGCTTGCACCGATATTTGCAACAGCAGGTTTAACCGGCCTGCCTATAAAAGCTTTTTATGTTGGATTAGCAGCTTCCCTGGGAGCTGGTATTAGTATGGGTCTTGCAGAAGCTCTATCAGATGACGGTACAGTCACCGGCCGGGGTAATCCAATAACAAGAGGTGGTATAACTGCTTTTGCAACGGTTATCGGCGGCATGTTACATACATTACCATTCTTAATTAATAATCTGAACACAGCACTGCATTTAGCATACATTGTTGTAATAATAGAATTGTTGGCGATTGCGTATATCCGTTATAGATTTATGAAAACACCATTGATTTCAACTGTGCTCCAGGTAATCATTGGAGGAGGTATTGTTTTTTTGTTAGGGATTTTCCTGGGGAAAGCCGGAGCTTAAAATAAAGAGTATTTTGCTGATAGGGTCTTTATACTTTGTTATCAATGTCTGCAACCTTGTAATAAAATCAGTAATTTAATTTTACTGCCGCATTTATAGAAATTAAAATTTATTTATGGAAACAACAGTTACCCAAAAATCTGTTTCACTATTTAACGAAAAACATTTTTTGGCAATAAGGATATGGCATTGGACAACTTTTCTGGTAATAAGCGCTTCATTGATTACAGTGCTATTAGCTTCAACAATGTTCTCTACAAAAAGCAATCTTTCAATGATAACAGAGCAAGTACAAAAAAAGGGTGGTGTTGTTACACCAGTTCAGGCAAGGGCGGTAGCTCACGAGTATAGTGATAAACTATGGATGGTACATAAATATATTGGCTATGGCTTATGTTTTTTATTATTGTGCAGAATACTTATCGAGGCATTTATTGCTAAAAAGGAAAAAATATTTTCAAAGATTAAGAATGCATTAATGCTTAGAAATATGGATCCCGCTTACAGCGATAAAAATCATTATTTATGGGCAAAATACGGTTATCTTTTTTTTTACCTGATTTTATTTATAATGGCAGTAACCGGTTTAGGACTTGCTTATGAAGACGTGCCATTATTAAAATCGATACATAAGCCTTTAATACAAATTCATAGCATAGCACAATATCTGATTTACATTTACATCCTCACTCATTTAATAGGAGTTATAAGAGCTGATACAACTAATAGTAAAGGAATAGTTTCCGGAATGATACATGGAGATACTTATTAAGAGCTTAAAGCCGGGTGGACAATTCAATATTCCTGATAGCTGACTGCTGATAGCAATTCATTGCAACCTGCCTTCCCGGCACTACGGTATTCTAAATGCTACCCCACCATTAAAATAATGATTAGATTCCGCGTAATCAACCGTACCGCCAGTCATAAAGAAAAATTGAAAGTAATTGTTTAACTGGTAAGCGACGCCAACTCCCAGGTTATGCTGTGGATTGTCGCCCGATTTATATTGAGCAAAGTATTCGGTAAATAATTCCAGTTGATCCGACAATTTATAATGTAAAGATGCATTGCCTAACCATGCCCATTGGGTGCTGAAGGCTTCTCGTTGAATACCGGCATTGTAATTCAGCTTCCACTTTTTGCCAAATTCGTTCTGAAAAGCAAGCAGGAAAATAGGTGACCAATACGCTTTCTTGTCCTTGCTTACATTATAGAAAGGTAGTTGCAGGAAAGAGACAAGAGTAATATCGGGTAAATTTTTACGATCTTTCAAGAGGAGGATTTTTGCTGAAGCTGCCGCCGGGTAAGTGCTTTGAACAGTTTCTTCTATATAACGTTCAAGTTCGCTGCCTGCTTCAACCAGTAACCTCAATTCAAGATGTTTTGATACTCCATACCTGAAGAGTCCCTGGGCAATAGATGAATGCTTGCCTTCTTTATAATAATTGTGTAAATAGGCGGTTTCTACCTGCCAGTGCCCTTTATCTATCAGATCAGTTTCCTGTGTTTCATCTGGCATATCCACGTTCATTTCTATAGTGTTTTTACCTGAAGCCTTTGGGGGAGCCTGGGCAAAAGTTACTGAAATAAAAAACAGGAAAATGCCTGAAATAAAAATGGTTTTTTTCATACCATTTGTTGCATATAAAATTGTGCCGTGGTTGAAATGATTATAGAAAATGATAATCCCAAGGCACGAACCCCAAAGGGGTGACATAGAGCCTCACGCACTATCAATAATGCCACCCTTTCAGGGTTCACATAACATAATAATTTTACTACTATAATCCTGTCACCCCTTTAGGGTTTGCCAGACCTTAAATTTAATCGGTTGAAAAGTTCATAGGATTGTTTGTAAAGTATTTTAATATGTATTTATAATATCTCTTTCAATAAATCTGTACGAAAACTACTATTGTCTTTTGAACAGCCTACCTCACAGGTCTTAAATCAGGACACCTTTACCATCCATGGAGCTATATTATAGCGATCTTTCCAATTTGTTAAAGGAACAATTATTTTCAAAGGGAGCTTACCTAAGTTGTTGTTGTTTACTATAATTAAAGGTCTTGTCTTTTTGATTTCTGAACCTACTGCCGGATCAAGATTAACAAGCCACACTTCATCTTGCTTCATAAAATGGTTCAGCGTCAAGTTGAGTGAATATAATCAATTCTTTGTCTGTTTTGTAGTCATTGTACAGGACATCAACGGCTTGGTTAAAGGTGCCTACGCTCTCTTGTCTAATGGCGCTAAGTGTCTTTTCAATAACTTAAAAGCTTTTCTGCCGTAGTAAGCTTATTAAGTTCTTCTATAATTGAGGTTGTTGTCATACTTTAAAGTTAATGAGAATTTTAGATTTTGCCATTACCGCTAACACTATGGCTATTGTACAGAGACAATTGCTTTGCAACTATGGCAAACGGTTTAATAAATGATTATTTAGCCGGGTTTACCCGAAAACAGTTAAGTACTTATTTTTCCAGTTCTTCCGCTTCTTTAATTATTGTTTCATAGATCTTCCTGGCATGATCATAGGCCAGGCGGGCCGCGTCAAGTTCAGATTTCTTTATATTTCCGTTTTTTGTTTTCCAGCATTGGTCCAGCGCGTCACGGCACCATATGGCACTTTTTGTTTCCCTGACCGGCTTTCCATCTACCATTATAAAAATTGGATTCGTATGCGAACTGGAATTGATACGGATAGCAAACCAGCCAGATTTTTCTACCTTGTAATTGAATCTTATGTTTTGAAAGTTGCCACCTGCCGTAATCTCTTTTTTTTCCACAGGTTTTCCGTTGTAAATCAATTCAACAAAAACATTTCTTGATGTGCCTATCCTTGCTCTTTCAATGTTCCAAAAAGGAAATTGATCAGGTGGACGCGAAGCTATGAAGCTGCCTCTTTCATCCTGTTTTTCTGAAAGCATGGCTGCCGCTTTTACTTCAATATTTAATGATGAATTGGCCGTTGCAGATACTTCACTATTTCCCTGGCCTAGCTCTGCATTATTTATTTTGAAATCAATGAGGTGAGAAAATCCATCGGACACATAACTCCTGCCGCTTTTAACTGCTTTCATCATGCTTGAAAAGTTTAATCCATCTTCCAGTTTAGCATAAGTACGGCCCTGGCCTACTCTTTCGTCTGATATGCACGGAAAGTCTGTTTCACCGCCTATCCTGGTTCTGAAACCACAATTAAGGGTATGGTACCACATGTTTAATTCCCAGGGAACCGGCGTATCGCCCAAAGAATAATAATCTATAACATTGTTTGTTACGGTTACAATATATTCATTGGCGCCAATGCCGTCCATTTTAGGTAGTACGTAATTAGGAAGGTCCGTAGTTGGCAGGATAGGCTCCAGTCCCCAACCTGAATGCGCATACGCAGTTACACCGCCCTGGCCTTTTGCCCATTGCAGCACGGGTAAAGTCCAGCTTGGCCATTGTTCAATAAGATTAGTATTTGGATAATCATCTTCCTTCAAGTTCAACAGCACCACATGCCCTGCGTGCGAAGAGGGGAACCCAGATACTTCTATGTCGTACCTAAGCAGGTTATGCTGATCTGATAAGGGATTGTTTTTGCCGGTAAAATACTGTTTCTGGTGGTACCAGCTAGGGCCCCAGGTAAGGTTGCTACCTAAATTCAAATCTTCTCCTTTTATTTGCCTGAACATATCCACAGGTGGTACGCCTTCTTCCGGACTTTCATAATGAGAACACCCTGCAGCATGAATATGATGATCGGCGCTATACCAGCCGAGATCGGCCATGTGAATCCATCGTTTAAGGCGAAAGGTTATTTTAACAGAATCCAGGTTTTTTGGAATAACAATTTCCCGGTGTTGTTCAAGGTATTCTGGTCCTCTTGTGTATTGAACGTCATAGTTCCCGGGTGGTAAATACACATACTCACCCTTAGACCGGTAAACCTGCGGCTGAAAGAAATAATCCGGAAAATCATCTTTAGCGGCAAGTCTCCGGGAAGGAAGAGGATATATCCCTCTTAGTTTTCCGGCCTCAGGAAAAGAATCAACCGGGATCACTTTTTTATCCTGCTCCCAGTCGCGCCAGGGGTAACGCATTCTTCTCACCTGGCTGCGGGTGAACCTTTCTATGCCATCAGTAATAATGAAAGAAGCCATGGCAGGGAAATTATCTTCATCTCTTACATCAAATATCATTTTTACAGCCGGCCTGATATCAAACAGAATATTAATTGTATTCCTGAATCCTATATCCTGGGTTCCCTGGCCGACATTAAATCCGATCTCAGCCTCTCTTTTTCCTTTTTTCCTGGTGTATAGCTGTATCACAGCGTATTCCAATTTAAGTCCGGACAAGTTTGATTGCAGTGGCCGCTCCCGGTAAACAGCGATCTGCAGGAAACTATTATCTAACTGGCCAGGGGTAAGCTTGTTTTTCTCCTGCATGCGCGGAGCATTTGATGAGGTATAAAATAAGGGACTGGCATTAGGGCTGTTGGCAACCAATGCTGCAGAGATATGAGCCTGGTTATGAACTTTAACCAGGTAACTTGTCCATCCTTCCTGCATCAACACCGGTTTTGCAGGGCCTGCCTGTACTTTAACCCTTGATTCCGGGTTAATGTCAATCATGGCAAGGCAAAAAGGATCCAGTATTTTTTGAATGCTTATTACGGTCTGCGCATCGTAAGGTAAATCTTTTAATGCGCGTAGTTGGTTCAGCGAAGATGGGGGTAAAGAACTGCCTATGAAGGTAAGAGCTTCACTAACCCGTAGCGCCTGAGCAAGCAATGGCTGCGGCTCTACATTCTCTATTAGTGAGGCCGGAGCTGCTTCATGCTGGTGCTGCGCCTGTGTACCAACAAACCACATCAGGCAAATGATAATGCAGCTATAAGGTTTCAAGGGTAGGTAAAGCCGGTTGAATTTTAAAATAAGCATTTTTATTATTTGAGGATAAGTATAAATTAGATACAATTGCTATCAGCTATCAGCCATCAGTTGTCAGCAGAAACATATTAATTGTTGCTCTGCTTATAGCTGACTGCCGATAGCAGTTAGGAAATGCAACGTATAACTTTGTTTACTAATAATAAAACAGAGTTTGCTTTAACGATCTTGCGAAAGATGTCAATAAGAATGGATATGTCAATAAAAACTATTTGGTTCGCCATTGATTAATAGCTTTTCTGGTTTTGACAATCTCGTCAAGTTGCTTTTTGGTAAAAGTCGGTGCCATTAACAAAAACGGTTTCAATGTAGGGAAATAAAAATGAAAAAGATCATTCATCAATTTTGAATTATTTACAGCGATCAAAGCTGAGCAAAACGATTTACCAAAAATTAAAATCAAAATCCCCATACATCTAAATTACTACCCTGCGGTTTCGTTCTACATTGACTTTATCATTAGCGCTACTTTAATTTTTCATCCATTTTTCTCCTCTGAACAAATTCATATTAGCCGCAGTTGCACCTGTTCCGGGTAAATAATTATGCAAATCACAATCATCTGTTAATACAATCAAGCCATCGGTGGATGTATGTAATATGGTCAATGTCAGCGCATAAGCTGATTAAACCTTGAATAACAATTTGGGTTACCTTGGATTGTCAGATTATAAACTTCTCTGTCTGGAGCATCAAATTCGCTTTTCCAATTAAACAACTATCCGTTTTTCTTTGATACTTGCTTAATATCTGCTTTAATTAATGGCAAAGGATCTGTTAGAAAACTGTCGCCAGTAACAACATTTTCAATAGAACGAATTAGCCTGTCAATCAGCAGCCTATAAGTTACCCTTTGAAAAAGAGAACAATAGTGTCACAAGGCACTTAGTAAAACTAAGTGCTTTGGTGCTTAAAAAAGGTTAGGCTATTAATATAAAATTAATATAAAGTAGTAGTGTTTTAAGTGGATTTTAAAGTTATCTTCATTAATTAATCTTCTGTTTTATTACACCTTACCTTCCAATACCTTTCTTTTCTATTCCTATCTCTTGTCTTATTAAGAGTCAACTTTCTTTTATTTTTTTCCTAAGTGGATATATTTAAGTTTAAGTAAGAGTAAAAATCACTTAGTATAAAACATTAATCGTAAATATATTGTCATGAAAAATTATAATAATACAATAATCTATAAAGGGATGCTATTCCTTTTCTTAAGTTCTTTAACATTTGCAGGGTGCAAAAAAGACATGAATTCAAACAAACAAGAAAATCAGGCGCCTGCTAATGTTAACAGTGATCTAAACACAAAATCTGTAATATTTAAAGAGTTAAGTAAGCAGCTTATAATATTGGGACAAGATAAGGAATTTAAAAAGTTTATTTATGATGAGTGCAAAGTTCAAAAATTTGGAGATTATTATGTACGAATAGGAGATCTGCTAATTAACGCAAATGCAAATAAATATTTTTCACCTGCTGCTTCTTCAACAATATCAAAATTAGTTACTGATCTAAAAAAATTGGGAGCTAGAACCCCTATATTATTTTATCCATCAGTAGAAACTAAAGAAAACAATAAAAGAAATCGTTTAGATAATGCAAGAACTACTTATGGTGTTCAAGACCTGATTGTAGTAGAAGATAATAGAGAGTTAGATGGAAGTGGAATACCAATAGGTTTCCTTAATGATGAATATCCGGGATATGTCTTTAATTCATCAAGTGGAGGGCTACAGTATTACCAACAAATTAATGAAGAATTTGCATGGGAGAATGATGTTTGGGTTATTGGCGAAGAAGAGATTTGCTCAGACGAAAATATGGTGCAAGCAGTTAATGATGATGGAAACCCTAATGGTAGGATAAGAAATAACGGAGATGCTGAATATGGAGGTATTATCCAGGTAACTCATTTAAATGAATTAGAATCATGGATATTGGGTAAGCTGGAATTTAGATACCGTGTTTGGACAGCAACCGGAACAATGATAAAAAACGTAGGTTGGGGAAGATGGAAGCGAAGTAATTTTAAAGATAACAAATGGAAAGATTTTGGGGATTTTATTGCCTATTGGAATACCTCAAATATTGGTAATTGGATGATTGAAGGATGGATTGAAGAAGATGGTGGATCTAGCTCTTCTACAATTTCGTATAATTTCCCCGCGGCTTGTACCGGTTGTCCCACAACAGCAATAAGTTTTACAAAGCAGAGTGGTGATCAGGATTTGGGCCCGATAATGGTTCAATTTACAGATCCTACTACAACTATTTATAATATCAGCTTTGCTAACGTTAAAAGAAGAGAGTAATATAATCTCTTGAAAGAAATTAATATTTGTATTTGTTTTAACCAGCCCATTTTAATGGGCTGGTTTTCTTACAACTAATATATACATTAAACCATTTTTTAATAGCGAATAATATGAAATATTTCATTACTTTTTATTTACTTGTAATTTCATATCTGTCCTTCTCGCAAGATAAAAACGTTTTAAATGAACAGCAACTTAGTCTTTCTGTCGGACTAAGTTTACATGGCACAGGGGATATGCGTGGTTTAATTTTCAATACTGAATATTCAAAGAACGTTAGAAAGAAGTTAAGCTGGATAGCTGGTATAGGGGGAACTATTCACGATGGGGTTTTTTCTAATTTTTTTAAAGACCGTAATGGAAATGAAATAGACGGTTCTATCAGATATACCACTGCCGGTTTTCAAATTAAAAATGAAATAGGATACAATCTTATAAAAACAATTAAGGATCAATTACAAATAAGAGCAGGTGCTGTTTTAAGGTATCAGACATCCTCTTACTACGATTACATTGAAATTTCATATCCTTTACTAACCGGACTTCCTGTTCCTGTTATTATTATCAACAACACAACCCCTCAACGAACTTTTGCAGTAGGCGGCAGTGCTGAAATATTTTATAATTACAGTATTACACCCAAAATTTTAATAGGTGTTTTAGCGGGATTACAAACTGACTCAAACGGCGATACTATAACACAACTTTCGATAAGTGTAGGAAGACGGTTTAAATAATTATTATAAAAGAAACCAAGCCTTTGATAGCTCAATTAATGAAAAATAAAATAGTTGTAATAGGAAGTTCCAATACTGATATGGTATTAAAGACTGAAAGATTTCCCAAGCCAGGTGAAACAATATTAGGCGGCGAATTCTTTTTATTTCAGGGTGGTAAAGGAGCCAACCAGGCTGTTGCTGCGGCAAGGTTAGGAGGGCAGGTTAGCTTTATCTGTAAAGTAGGTAATGATGTTTTTGGCAATAATGCTGTTAAACATTATGACCATGAAGGAATTGATGTAAGCGGGGTATTGATGGATAGCAATGCCCCAACAGGTGTTGCTGTAATTACTGTAAACAAATCGGGAGAAAATTCTATAATCGTTGCTTCAGGGGCAAATGCTTTGTTATCAGTAAATGATATTAAAAGTTCAGGTAATGTTCTGGAAGCAGCAGACTGGATTGTTACACAACTGGAAACTCCGTTGCCCGTAATAACATATTTATCATTATACGCAAAGGACAATAAAAAAAATCTTATTCTTAATCCTGCACCTGCCTTACAATTACCGAATACAGTTTATCAAGGTCTTTTTTTAATTACGCCAAATGAAAATGAAACAGAGCTGTTAACCGGTATCAATGTAATTGATGAAGACAGCGCTAAAAAAGCCGCAGTGATTTTAAAAACCAGGGGCGTACAAAATGTAATCATCACATTAGGAAGCCGAGGAGCCTATGTTGATTGCGCAGATTACGTTGGCATTATAGAATCTTATAAAGTTACACCAGTAGATACGACAGCAGCAGGTGATGTATTTAATGGCGCCCTGGTAGTTGCATTGGCAGAAAAAAATTCCTGGAGAGATGCTGTTCAGTTCGCCTGCAAGGCAGCAGCAATTTCTGTAACAAAAATGGGTGCACAAACATCTGCCCCAACAAGGAAAGAGATGGCGTAATGAATAGTTCTTGAGTCTATGGTATAAAAAGTTACAGCACATAGAATACTTACTTTAAATTTATATTAAACAGCCTGCTATGTTTATTATTGATTCTTATACAACGGCAATATTATTTTGTATTGTAACAATGTTATGTTGGGGATCATGGGCCAATACACAAAAACTAACTTCAGCTACATGGCGCTTTGAGTTATTTTACTGGGACTATGCTTTTGGTATCTTAATACTATCATTAATACTGGCGTTCACTTTAGGAAGTAACGGCTCCTCTGGCCGTTCTTTTATTGCTGACATTAATCAGGCAGATAGCAAACATATATGGTCTGCTTTTATCGGTGGAGTTATTTTTAATCTTGCTAATATTCTTTTAGTTTCTGCTATCGCATTAGCAGGTATGTCAGTCGCGTTTCCCGTAGGTATTGGCATTGCCCTCATCCTGGGAGTAATTGTAAATTATGCAGCTAACCCGAAAGGTAATGCAGTGCTGTTGTTTGCAGGCGTTATATTGATAGCCGTTGCAATAATTATCAATGCTAATGCTTACCGGCAAGTGAATAAGGGAAAGACTTCTTTTTCTTCAAAAGGTCTTTTGCTGGCAATTATTGCAGGTATCCTGATGGGCTTTTTTTACAGGTATGTGGCTGCATCCATGATTACCAATTTTGAAATTCCGGAAGCAGGTAAACTTACGCCCTATACAGCTTTAGTGTTTTTTGCATTGGGGGTGGTTGCCAGTAATTTTTTATTTAATACTATACTGATGTATTTCCCCATTTCAGGCAACCGGTTAAGTATAGGAGATTATTTTAAAGGCTCGTTTAAAGATCATTTGACTGGTATAGTGGGAGGTATAATTTGGCATGTAGGTATGTCTTTTAATATCATAGCCTCTGGTAAAGCAGGTCCTGCCATATCGTATGGATTAGGCCAGGGAGCAACCATCATAGCTGCTATTTGGGGCATTTTTATCTGGAAAGAGTTTGCCAGTGCTTCACGAAAAACGTATAGGAATTTATACTTCATGCTATTACTGTATGTAGCAGGACTGGGATTAATTATAGTAGCTAATTTTTAATTATAAAATTAGCTACTTATTTTTAAGTAACGATCCGGGATGTACCAGAGTATAAAAAGGAAATTCTTCTTAACAAAAACAGTAGTAAGTGGTTTCCCGTTTCTGCCGTTTGTTCAATAGCAACCATTACAACAATACTTAATAAATAATTATGATTATACACATCAAAAAATTCAAATACCGGTTACTGACTGCTTTAGCAATCCTCCTGTTTACCGGCGTTACCCTGGAATCTTTTGCAGGGAGGACTGCCGGGGATAATATTAGTGTAAATTTTGAGAAGGTAAAAATAAGGCTGGTTCTGAAAGCGATAGAAGCGCAAAGCGTTTATCAGTTTTTATATAAAAACCAGTTGTTAGCAGACGACATGCAAGTTGCTATCTGCATTCATCATGCTTCGTTAGAAAATGTCCTGAATAAAATTTTACTGCATAACCTACTTGCCTACGAAATAATTAATGATAACCATGTATTAATCAAGCAGGCCACGGCTCCTTTCCTGGTTCCTGTTAAAGGACGGATTGCAGATGCCAAAAATAAACCAATTGCCGGGGTAAGCATACAGGAAAAAGGCACTAATAACGGCGTTACTTCCAGGGAAGATGGCTCTTTTTCAATAACCGTATCAAATGCAAATGCAGTATTGTTGGTCAGCCATATCGGGTATGGTGCAAAGGAAGTAAATATTGCCAATCAGGCCAATGTAAGTATTCAGTTAGAATCGTTAGAAGAAGAAATGCAGCAGGTAGTTGTTATCGGATATGGAACCCAGAAACGTGAGAATATAATTGGTTCAGTGTCTCAGTTATCTTCTGATCGTTTACAAAGCCGTCCTGTAACCCAGTTGGCCAATGCGCTGTCCGGGCAGATGGCAGGTGTTACTGTGATTCAGCGATCGGGGCAGCCGGGTGCAAGTGCCGGTATTATTAACGTGCGGGGTGTTGGTTCATTCGGTGCATCCTCCGGGGCACTGGTAATTGTTGACGGCATACCGGGAAGTTTAAATGACATTGATCCTAACGACGTGGAAAGCATTTCTGTATTGAAGGATGCCTCTTCAGCGGCTATCTACGGGGCACGTGCTGCCAATGGAGTAATTCTGGTATCAACAAAGTCAGGCAAATCAGGAAAAATTAAAATTGCTTATAACAGCTATATTGGTTTTCAAAAGCCTACAGCTTTTCCTGAATTCGTAGATTCATGGGATTACGCTGCTATGTATAATGAGGCAGCACCAGGTACCTATACAGCCGGCGATATACAAAAATTCAGGGATGGTTCCGACCCGGATAATCATCCAAATACAAATTTTTTAAAAGCAGTTTTTTCTAAGGATGGTTTACAAACAGGTCATAATTTAACCATCAGCAGCGGCTCTGCAAACACGCAATACAATTTATCTTTAGGCTATTTATACCAGGATGGATTGGTAGTTAAAAATAATTATGATCGTTACAATATCCGTCTTAATCTTAAGCAAGCCCTAAACAGCAAACTTGATCTTACAACAAGATTATCTGCTATTAAAACCAGTGACAGAGAGCCCGGACCTCCTGCTACACTTGACTTAGATGGTGTGCTTGGTATCATCAATCATGCAGTACGCTATCCTTCTACCAATGCTGCAAAATTATCAAATGGTTATTATGGTACCGGGGTAGTTCAAAAAGGAACACCGGTATCTTTTCTTGAAAGTGAATCCTTCAATAGGGATAATGCCCTTAATCTCAACGCAAATCTGAGGCTGGACTATAAAGTGATCAGCGGCTTAAAACTTTCTTTTATTACAGCATATAATCAATTCAATACAAAACGAAAGGAGTTTCTTTCAACACAGGTTATTAATCCACAGATCACCTTGGGCCCAAATGAATTGAACATCATCAACAGTTCAACCGACTATTATACTTTACAGGGATTGGCGGAGTATTCAAAAAAATCCGGTAATCACCAGATAGGCATTTTAGCAGGTTATTCTTTTGAAGATAATCAGTATGAACAAAGCCGCGCTTATCGCAACAGGTTGCCGGGTAATGAGCTGATACAATTGAATGTTGGTTCACCCGATAACCAGCAATCCGGAGGTACCGGTAATGAATGGGCGCTTGAGTCGTTTTTCGGCCGCTTAAATTACAGCTATGCAAATAAATATTTAATTGAAGGTGTGGTAAGAAGAGACGGTTCCTCCCGCTTTCCGGCAAGTAAAAAATATGCATACTTTCCTTCAGCCGCTATAGGATACAGGATGGGCGAAGAAAAATTTATTAAGCAACATTTTACCTGGATCAGCGAATTGAAACTAAAAGCTTCTTTCGGAATTTTAGGTAACCAGAATATTCCAAACTATCCTTATCAGAATACATACCGGCTAACAAACGATGCCGGCGGAACTTTCTCATATCCTTTTGGCGGCGCAATTAACCAGGGAGTTGCGCGCACCACTATTACTGATCCCAACCTGCATTGGGAATCCACGCGTACTACTGATTTTGGAATGGAGTTAGGTCTTTTGAAAGGCAAATTAAATCTTGCCGCCACTTATTTTGACAGGTATTCGTATGATATCCTTTATAGTCCGGGTGGCAGTGTATCAAGCACTCTAGGATTTAACTTGTCAAAGCAGAACACGGGTAAACTCAGCAATAAAGGTTGGGAATTTATTATTAGCTATAACAAGACTATAGGAAACTTCAGTTATAATTTTAATGGTAATTTTTCTATTATCAATAATAAAGTGTTAGACCTCGGAGTAGGCAATATCAATCAACCTAATGGAATGATAGGTAATGGAAGTTCCTTGTTCATAGGATACCCGATGCAAATTTATTATGGTTATCAGGCAGATGGTATTTTTATAGATGCTGAGGATGTAAAAAATTACCTGGTAGAGAATAATCAGTCCGCAATCAATCCCACTGCACAACCAGGAGATGTCAGGTATAAAGATATCAGTGGCCCTGGTGGCAAACCGGATGGTAAAGTAGATGCCACATACGATCGTGTTGTGCTGGGCAGCAATATCCCGAAATATACTTTCGGACTTAATATCGGCGCTGGTTTCAAAGGCTTCGATTTCAGTATGTTGCTGCAGGGGATGGCAGGCGTAAAAAATTATATGAATGGATATGCAGGAATTGCATTCAATAATTTCGGTTCTATCCAAAAATGGCAAATGGATGAAAGATGGTCACCTTTAAATCCGCGCCGTGATGCAGGTTATCCGAGATTGGAACTGGTAACAAACTCAGGAACGCCTAATACGCTTCTGTCGTCTTTCTGGGTGCTTAATGGTTCTTATCTGAGGGGTAAAAATATTCAGATAGGTTATACACTTGCTGGTTCAGTCATAAAGAGAATGAAAGTTACCAGTATAAGAATATATGCGAGTGGCGAAAACCTTTTCCTGTTCAGTAATTACAGGAAAGGATGGGATCCTGAAGTAGGTACAGACTCATCTCCAAATGACGATTCAAATTCCATTATATCAAGTGGTTCTTATTATCCTATTTTGAAGAACTACACTTTTGGACTCAATATTAATTTTTAATGATAAATCATTATAATATGAACACTCTATATAAATCAAGAAACTGGCTATTGCTGGCTTTAACTGTATTGATAGCAGGTTCCTGCAGGAAGGAACTGGATCAATCACCAACAGACCAGTTCGACAGCGTTACTTTCTGGACGAGTGAAGGGAATGCGATTTTAGCATTAACAGGAGTTTACAGGGGAAACATTTCCGTAACTGTTGCCAACGCCAATCCAACCGACTGGTGGTCTTATGCCGGATTGTTATTCATGGAATTTTCAACAGATAATGCGTATGACAGGAGAGGAGACAATTCAGTATTTAATAAATTATCTAACGGAACACTAACATCTAACGTGGCTGTTTTAGGCCAGTACTGGTCTCAGAGCTATGCCCGTATAGCAAGATGTAATGACTTTCTTGCAAACATTGATAAAGTGCAAATGAATGAAGCAAAAATGAAACGAATGAAAGCGGAGGTGCGCTTTCTGCGTGCCTGCCAGTATTTTTATTTATCGCAATACTGGGGTGCTGTTCCCATTGTAAAAACTTTACTTACAAAAGAACAAGCTAACACACTTGATAAAGCGCCGAGGGCTGATGTGGTGAATTTTACTTTAACTGAATTAACAGAAGCTGTAAATGATTTGCCAAGGTTTAAGGATATACCCACTGCTGAAAGAGGAAGAGCCTCAAAACAGGGAGCACTGGCTTTTCTAGGACGATTACAATTAGCAGAAGGTAAATACACAGAGGCTGCCACTACCTACAAAACCATTATTGATTTTGGTGATAACATTATAGACCCAGACTATGCCACCCTTTTTATATTAACCAACGAAAATAGCACTGAAAATATTTTCAGTACAGAATTCGTTGAGAATCTTGCTGCTAATGGCATGAACCAGCACCTGTGGCCCGCTGTATCTGCCGGATGGCATATATTCTGCCCCTTGGGTAGCATTGTTGAAGCTTATGATTTTACAAACGGAACACCATTCTCTTTTACCAGCCCTTTGTATGATCCGAAGGACCCTACAAAAAACAGGGACCCGCGCTTAAAGTATAATATCCTGTTTAACGGACAATCATTCAAAGGAAGATACATTACTCACCCTGATTCAGCTTCAGCACCCGACCAGCTTGGCGCAGGAAAGCAAACTACACAAACAGGTTATGGAATAAAAAAATACCTGGATGAAGGCTTTAATGGTAATCTTATTAATTATGGGGGTAATCTTCCTATTATCAGGTATGCTGAAGTGCTTCTCAGTTACCTGGAAGCTAAGCTGGAGGCGGGACAGGCGATTGACCAGGTATTACTGGATGCAACGATTAACAAGGTGAGGGGGAGGGCTTCCGTTAATATGCCCCGTATTACTGAAATCAATCCCGTATTGTTAAGAGAGATTTTACGGAAAGAACGCCGAATTGAAACAGCCTTCGAAGGGATACGTTATTGGGACCTGTTGCGCTGGAAGATTGCAGATAAAGTGCTGAAAGCTGATTTTTATGGAGCGCCTTTTCCCAATACTATTAAGCCCGTCAGAAAAAAGGGAACTACTAACGACCCATACAGCAGGTGGTATGTTACATCAAAAAGTTTCAGGGCGCAGGATTATGAATGGCCTGTTCCACAAGAGGAAGTAAATATAAATCCAAAGCTAAAATGAGGTTTTTAAGCCAGCAATAATCCCGTTAAGCCGGCTGAATTATGCGGATACATAAATTAAATCATGAAAAAAACACTGTATTTTATTGCGACATTTTTTATTGGTTTTGTACACCTCACCCATGGCCAGCAAAAACCAAATATTGTTATCATATATTCTGATGACGTAGGTTATGGTGATGTAAGCGCTTATGGAGCAAGAAAAATTAAAACTCCCAACATTGACCGCATCGCCGCGCAGGGGCTGAAATTTACCAATGCGCATACTTCTTCAGCTACGTGTACTCCATCCCGTTATTCAATACTCACAGGTAAATATGCCTGGCGGCAGCAGGGAACCAGAGTAGCTCCGGGCGATGCGGCACTGATCATCCCCACAAATATTACCACCATGCCAGGCATGCTTCAGAAAGCAGGATATAAAACCGGAGTTGTTGGAAAATGGCACCTCGGACTGGGGCCTCAGGGTGGTCCGGACTGGAACGGGGATATTAAGCCAGGGCCGTTAGAAATAGGTTTCGATTATTGCTTTATTATGCCCGCTACAGGCGACAGGGTGCCTTGCGTTTATTTAGAGAACCACCGCGTTGTTGACCTTGACCCCAAAGATTCCATTCAGGTAAACTATGACAAGAAAGTAGGAAATGATCCAACCGGCAGTGAAAACCCCGGGTGGCTTAAGATGAAGTATTCTCACGGCCATGATAATACGATCATTAACGGAATCAGCCGCATTGGATGGATGAGCGGTGGCAAAGCAGCACGATGGATAGACGAAGATATGGCGGATGTTTTAACCAACAGGGCCACCAACTTTATTGAAAAGCAAAAAGATGGCCCTTTCTTTTTATATTTTGCTACGCATGACATTCATGTACCCCGTGTACCGAATTCACGGTTTGTGGACAAAAGCGGTATGGGCGCCCGTGGCGATGCAATCCTCCAACTTGACTGGACAGTGGGAGAGGTTATGAAGACGCTGGATCGCCTGAAGCTCACAGACAATACTATCTTGATTTTTAGTAGCGATAATGGTCCTGTGATAGATGATGGTTATCAGGACGAGGCGGTAAGTAAACTCAATGGCCATACTCCTGCAGGTCCACTCCGTGGTGGCAAATACAGCTCTTTTGATGCTGGAACCCGTATTCCTTTTATTATTCGCTGGCCTGGCAAAATACAGGCAGGCACTCTTTCGGATGCACTTATGAGCCAGATAGACCTGTATGCTTCATTTGCTTCTTTAACAGGTGAGAAAATCGATGATAATAATGCACCCGACAGCTTTGATATGATGAATGCTTTCCTTGGTAAAACAAAGAAAGGCCGTGAGTATGTGGTGGAACACGCCGGCTCTCTTGGTATAATAAAAGGTGACTGGAAATACATTGAACCAAATAAAGGACCTAAAAGAAACTTAACCAACAATGAATTAGGCAATGATCTCCAGCCACAGTTATATAATCTTAAAACAGACCTTGGAGAAAGAAAAAATATCGCCACTACAAACCCGGAAGTGTTAAAAGAATTACAGGCTTTATTAAATCAGGTAAAAAGCAAAGGCCATAGCGTTGACTATAAATAGTTATGGTAGTTCTAGTGTTGTGTTAACTCTAAAGTGACGCGTTCTGCTTTCAGCCGTCAGCGATCAGCAGTCAGCAGATCAATGTGTAATACGTTTCCTCCTGATACCTGATAGCTGACGGCTGATAGCGAATACGTCAATTTACACTTTACTTAACACTAGTGTTGTGTTAATCGTAAATACCGTATCAATGACTATCAGTCGTCAGCTATCAGGACGCTAATATGCAATGTATTTCCTCCTGATAGCTGACGGCTGAAAGCAAAAGCGACAATTTTATGTTGACATTACACCAGTTCAATTCTCCCACTCAAATTAATTAAAGTATTAACTTAAGTATTCAATATTGTTTTCATGAATAAATCATCTCCTAACAGAAAATACTTGTGGCTTTACTTGTTAAGCTTTCTATTTTTGGGCAACCTGCAAAAGGAACAACCACCTTTTATTAAAGCAGGCAAACGGCCTAATATTTTATTTTGTATTGCTGATGATGCCTCTCTTGAATTCATTGGCGCTTATGGATCATCGTTGGTTAAAACACCTGCCTTTGACCGTGTTGCAAAAGAGGGCTTATTATTCGTTAATGCATATACCCCTAACGCAAAGTGCTCGCCATCCCGGGCTTGTATCTTAACCGGAAGAAACTCCTGGCAGCTGGAGGCAGCAGGTAACCATGCACCTATTTATCCTGAAAAATTTATAACTTTTATAGAGGCGCTTAAAGGTAACGGTTATAAGGTAGGTTTTACCGGCAAAGGATGGGCGCCTGGTAATCCGGGCGAGGTTGAAGGAAAGCCCAGGCAATTAACCGGCCCTGCTTACAGTGACATAAAAATGGAAACACCAACAAAAGAAATGTCACCTATCAATTACGCTGCTAATTTCGAAGCGTTTTTAAAAAGCCAACCTGTTGATAAGCCATTTTGTTTCTGGTACGGAGGACATGAACCACATAGGGCATATGAATATGGATCAGGAGTAGCAAAGGGAAAAAAGAAATTGATAGATATAAAGAAAGTTCCGGAGTATTGGATGGATAATGATACAGTAAGAAACGACATGCTTGACTATGCATATGAAGTTGAATACTTTGACAGCCATCTTCAAAAAATACTTGATATCCTGGAAAAAAAAGGTGAGCTGGAGAACACTATAATTGTAGCCACTTCTGATAATGGAATGCCTTTTCCGCGTGTGAAGGGACAGGTATATGAATTTGATAATCATTTACCGCTGGCAATTATGTGGAAGAATCATATCAACAATCCAGGCAGAAAAATTAAGGATTATATAAGTTTTATTGATTTTGCTCCTACATTTCTGGAGCTGGCAGGATTAAGACAGGAAGAATCCCAAATGCAACCCATCCAGGGAAAATCTATAATGAATCTGTTAACCTCCGGAAAGGAAAACATAACGGATGCAAAAAGAGACCATGTGCTGCTTGGAAAAGAGAGAACCGATGTTGGCCGTCCGCATGATATGGGTTATCCTGTGCGGGCTATTGTGAAAGGTGGTTTCATGTATATCAAAAATTATGAACCAGGCCGGTGGCCAACCGGCAATCCAGAAACAGGCTACCTGGATTGCGATGGGAGCCCGACAAAAACCGCTATTCTTGAAAGTCATCGAAACGGTAATTACAATAATCTCTGGCAAATGGCTTTTGGTAAAAGAGAAGGTGAAGAGCTTTACCAGGTCAGCAAAGATCCCTACTGTTTGAAAAATCTTGCGAACGACCGGCGATATTCATCCACAAAGAATAATCTAAAAAGCCAAATGGAACAAGAACTTAAAATGCAGCATGACCCGCGAATGTATGGCAATGGAAATGTGTTTGATAACTATCCTTATGGGGAGCCCAAAGTACGGAATTTCTATGAACGTTTTAAGAAAGGTGAACAGGTGAAAGCAGGCTGGGTAAATGAATCTGATTTTGAGAAGAATATTAAGTGATCACTTTGTGCTTATTCTTCCTAATCGTACTTAATAAGTTCTGTAATTGTTTAGATAGTGCATGCTTATAAAAATAAGCAGGAAACCGGTACTCATTAACTGGCTGTTTAACAAAACAGAGTGAATATTCTTGTCAACGATTCAATATTATTTTATCCTGGTATATTGTAATAACCTGAACCGTTAAAAATTAAACTTCCACTAATCAGGAAAGTTTATGTGGCTTTATCTTTTGTGCTTCGAACAAGGCCTATTCCTGCAAAAAAGAAAATAGCTCCCAGTATGCCATAAATTAATATTTCTTTTATGTTTTTTGTGCCACTACCACCATTCATAAAATTAACAGCAGCAAGAATAAGTCCGATAACACCTAATAGGGAGAGAATAATACCAAGTACTCTTTTTTCCATAAGTTCGAGTTTTAGAAATTGTGATCAATAAATGTACTGTAAAAATTTTATTAATTGCAGATCTTTCACCAGCAGCACAATAAGGGATAGACCTTACCGGAGCAAATTTTTGAACCGGTTATGCGATTAAGTGTACAACGTATATTTCTTAGCTAATATTTTGCGGGATAATAAATCAGTTACTAATTCATGAATTAGAATTGTTCTATCTCCGTTTTATGCTTATTCACATGTGTGCATAAATCTTTCCAGCATGATCATGAATAATAATTAGCTTTTCAATAAAAACTTATGGCAAAAGCAGCAAAAAAAGATTCAGCCAAACGCACCTTAATAGAACCAAACGGCGATAAAAGGTATATACGCAGGGATGAGAAGGGCCGGATAAAAGAAAGCGACGATCAGGGCAGGTCTTTGAGTCAGGATATAAAAAAGTCCGCTAAAACAAAAGTAAAATCCGGGCAGGGCGATAAGGGTGATCAACCAAAGAAAACCGCTGCAAAGAAGGCGGCTCCCAAAAAAGCGGCACCAAAAAAGAAATGAGCAAGGGTCCTCAAAAAACCTCTTCGTCTAACCTTAGTGTTAGCCGGATGTTGATTAGTACCTTTTATAAAAAAGTTTTTTTCTGAAATGATTAGAAGATTGAAATTAAAGTTTTGAAATCCTTATCAATAATTATCAGCATCTTGCCTTCCATGGCTTAGCTACGGCGGGCAAGATGCTGATAACAAATTACATAACATTAGATGCTGCATGCATTTAAGAAAGCTATTTTTAATACAAGGTTAACAATAAATCAACCTTATCGTATAATCACTTTCTGTACCTGTCCCAATAAATTCCCTGTCTTTGCTTTTACTTCCTCAACCAATCCTTTTAAAAAAGGCCAGCCACCGTAAAAAAACACCACTGATGATAATGCGAATAAAACATACGGCGAGCCTGTAAACTGCCAGTTGACACCAATAAACTTTTGTATCATGATTGATAACAACATAATAGGAATAGTAAGTATAAGCACCACATAAAAACGCTTTTTAAAATCAGCGATCATCATGGCATGATGATTATGCCCTTCCAAGCCCATGGATGGATTGGCTCCATGCTGTATGGAGCTATGGTTCATTTTTGAATGATCCGTAGCTATTTGTGGGGTTACTGCTGTATCCTGTTGATGTTCCATTATAATTACATTAATAAAAATGAGGGACATAAATAGTTAAATAAATGTATCTGAAAATTGTTAGTGATGCATAATTATGAAATGTAGCTTTTCTTTATGTTTTTCAAGTGTATCCCGTCAAGATGGTAAACGTATAGAAAACACTTAATCAATCTTTATACAGTTTAATTAAAAAATTAAGAGACGCATCTTAGTACTTAAAAATTGATCAAATAGAATACATAAGAATTAATCCATGTTATTTCGTACTATCCAGTTGATCTTATACATTTTTTGAAATTGGTCATAGGCATGCAATTCCTGATCACTTTTAATTTGTGCTAAACTTCCTTGTAATGTTACTTCCCCAATAATAACAGATACAGGATCATAGCCACCGCTTATTAGTAAATTGCGAACTACTTCAATGCATCTATCGCAGTACATGTTTTTAATATGTAGATATGTCTTTGTCATAGTAATCGCAATTTACTTAGAAGCTATTTTGTTGCCCAAAGACTTCATCATTTAATTGACTGTCTAAATCCGGCATTTTCTGGTTATATATCACACCTCAGTCAAGTGTGCAGGTAAGGGCCTTTAATACATTTATTCTTTCCCATTCATCTGCATTCTTAAAACACTATCGCTTATTTGCTATTAACCAATTGCTTAATTCAATGATTTCCATTTTTTGTGTTTCTATGATGTTATGCGCCCAGATTGTAACCAGTTCATCATTTCCATATTTCAGATAAGTCATGGAATTTTCTATTGCTGCCTGGTGGTGTGGAATCATTAAGGTTGCGAAGTCATTATCAATATCACCCGTTATAAATTGAATATCAGCCAACTTAGCCATTTTCATCATACTTTCTTCATGTTCCATCATAAAATGAGGAACACTGTTATTAACGCCATGGGTAGCTAAATAAGCATTGAACTGTATGATTTCTTCTTGTTGCTCTTTGATGATCTTTTGAGCTGTATGCTTTAAACTATCATTTTTTCCTTCCTGCACTTCAAGGTGTGCCATATTAATCGCTCCCTGGTGGTGTACTCTCATCATTTTTAAAAAATCTATTTCCGGATCGTTTGTTTTGGTAACAGTATCCATCTGGCTCATCATCTGATGCATAATTGTCATCATCTTATTGTCGTTGTGAGCTTGGAGATGTTGCAAAGTATCTTCTTTACTACATGCTGTAAACATTAAAATAGAAGCGCTTGCTATTACTAATAGTATTTGTTTCATTTTTTTATTTTAAAATTTGTGTAATAATTTTCTTCATTTACTGTGTCCGATTAAATAATCATTTTAAGGTTCTTTTAAGCATTTTATTTTTAAGCGGCCATTTTCCGGCATTCCTCTGCACATTCCTTACATGCCTGTGCACATTCCTGGCAATGTTTGCTGTGTGAATGTTTAGCACACTCGTTGCTGCATGCTTCGCAAATGTCTGCACATAGGCTGCAGATTTCTTTTGCTTTTGTGCTGCCTAAACTCATTAATTGTGCCGATGCATAGCATAATGCTGCACATTCCATGTCTAGTTGAATACATCCTGCCATCATTTTTACATCTTCTTCCTGTGTGCAGGATGAGGCGCAATGATTGCAAATTGCAGCACATTTTAAACATGCTTCAATACAGCTTTTGTACGTGTGATAACCTGTCATAATAGTTGATTTTTATTGTTAAGAAATAATTGTTTTAATTGTTAATAGGTGATAGTTATACCTGCACCAAGACCCATGTCGCTATCATAGTGGGATGATACACTAAAATATTTTGTAAGTATATACCTTAAACCTGCCGTATATTCTTTGTCTGTGTTAACCATCCAGTTAAATCGTATTTTAGGAGTCAGGGGAATATCTTCCCGGCTTAACTGAAACCGGTATTTTCCATTACCATCTATCCTTGCATCTGCAACAATTAACATAGGTAAGGTATATGCAATACCTGCAACTATTGTTTTTCTATGCTCTTTGTTGCTTACCTGTCCAAACATATTTTTTGCATCGTCGCCAAATATGTTTTTTTCTTTATGATTGTATGATTTAAAGTGATAATCGAATCCTGCGTACGGGTACCACCACTGCATTCGCCCGAGATACCGGCCTATCATGGTTTCACTTTCATACCCATGCATATCGCTTAAGCCGAGATGCCACAGGGTACTTGCTTTCCAACGTGTTTGCGCGAACATTAATTCTCCATCGCTACCATTGCTTTCAAGGGCACTTCTAGCCATAGTGTGAAACATCCTGTCATCAGAATTTAGCCCACGTTTAGCTACCTTTGTGTTGGTAATATCTGTTGTGGCGAGTGAGTCTGCATAACTAATCACCCTGCCCATTCCACTCATCATATGGTATAAAATATGGCAATGAAAGAACCAATCTCCGCTTTCGGTTGCAGCAAATTCTATTGTGTCTCTTTCCATGGGCATTATGTCTATTATATTTTTCATAATAGAATAATCCCCCTGACCGTTCAGTAGCCTGAAATCATGCCCATGAAGGTGCATGGGGTGACGCATCATCGTATTGTTATAAAGAACAATTCTTATGTTCTCGCCTTTTTTTATTAGAATTTTATCTGATTCAGATACCACTTTATTATTCATGCTCCATACATAACGGTTCATGTTACCAGTCAAATCAAAGTTTAATTCTTTTAGCGGGCCTTCTCTCAATGTTGTTTTTTCAGGGGAACGAAGCATAGCATAATTAAGGGTTATAATATCCGTATTATTATTGTCCATATCCATACCTGCCATACTATGCTGGCCCTTGTTCATCTGCATTTCTTTACCGCTGTTCATTTGCATTTTATCATCCATCTTCATTGCCTTTCCATTACCCACTGTTGTATCTTTCGGGTTTTCAACTCCTGTTATTTCAGGATACATTACCGTATTCATATCCATTACCTGGTTGCTCATTTGCATACCATCCATTTCAATCATATTACCTTTCATATCCATCATATCGTTCATGATCTTCATCCCGGCAAAATATTTTAGCTTGGGCAACTTTGGGGCTGGTACTTTTTCCCCGCTGCCTAGCCATAATGAAGCAGATTTTGTACGGTCTTCAGGGGTAACTAAAAATTCATAACTCTTGTTTTCCGGGATGGTTACTACCACATCATAAGTTTCCGAAACAGCAATAAGTAACCGGTCTACTTCTACTGGCTCTACGTCGTTCCCATCAGTAGCTACTACAGTTATTTTACCACCTGAATAAGTAAGCCAGAAGTAAGAAGAGGCGCCACCGTTACCTATGCGCAGCCTTACTTTATCTCCTGCCTTAAACTGGGGCTGCTCTGCCTGGTTTTTTCCATTAATTAAAAATTTATCATAAGCTATATCACTTACATCCATTGCCGTCATTCGTTTCCATTCGTTAGTAAACTTGGTTTTTAAATGGCCTGTGCTGATAGCTTCTGAATAACTTTGTATGGTGTTTTTTCTAACACCGAACCAATCCGTTTGATTATGCAGGCTGCGATTCACTTCTGCTGGTTTCATATCTATCCAATCACTTAGCACAACGGGCAGGGTAGGTATATCCCATTCCTTTCTTTTATTCATGATAAAAGCACCGTACATGCCAATTTGTTCCTGTAAACCGGAATGGCTGTGATACCAGTGGGTGCCATGCTGAATAATAGGGAATTTATATAGGTAAGTTGTATGCGGCTTAATGGGCATTTGCGTTAAAAAAGGGACGCCATCATACCGGTTAGGCAGAAAAAGTCCATGCCAGTGAAGGGATGTTACTTCGTTTAATTCGTTGTGTACCCATATTTCTGCGGTGTCACCTTCTGTAAAAGTAAGGGTGGGCATAGGTATCTGTCCATTTACTGCAATGGCCCTTTTAGTTTTTCCCGTGAAATTCACTAGAGTATCTCTTACATATAAATGATATATGACGGTATGCGGGGGTGTATTATCAGGAATAGTTTTTATAGGGCCTAAGTTTATTTTTGACATGCCCATATTGTCAGTGTTGTCTATTTTCATATTGCCCATGTCCATTGACTTTCCTTTGGATGTATCACCGGGCATTTGCATTTCATCATGTTTCGGCTCTGCCGAAGCTTTTGGCTTTTCCTTCACCAGCTTCATTCCGCACTTAGGGCAATTGCCCGGTTTTGTGGAATGAATTTCAGGATGCATCATACAAGTGTAAGTTTCCGGCTGTATCTGCTTTGTGTTTTTATTCTTTGACATGTCTATGCCCTTCATATCATCCATATTCATGTCACTTTTTTGTGAAATATCATTCCCAGGTATATTGCCTATACTATTACCCTCTAACATGGATGTATCTTTAGAAATTTTTACTTCATCCTGCTTATTATTGGATGGCATTGTCACAACTTTGGATTTTTCTTTAACCAACTTCATTCCGCATTTTGGACAGTTACCCGGCTTCGTTGCATGTATTTCAGGATGCATTACACAGGTGTAGGTTGCCTTTTCAACTGGCTTACTATTTTTCTTTTCACCAGGAGTTTTATTTGTTTCGTTTTTGGGTTTTGGCGTTTTCATTGCCGGCATATCCTGTGCAGCGGCAATGAAGTAAAGCGTTAATCCAAAAATTATTAATATAATATTTTTCATTTTGCTATTGTTAATTGTTTCCTTGATGAATCATGGTTAATCATGTATTTGCTATCAGCCGTCAGCTATCAGCTATCAGGAGGAAACATAGCTGGCAGTGATCTGATGATTGCTGAAAGCCGATAGCAACTTCATGCGTCATTTCATACATAACTTAACACTATTTATTATTTACAGCATTCTTTTTTTCTAACAAAAATTGCTTTAAAAGTTATGATCAGTATTTTCTTTATTCTATTCATTAATATTAATTTCTTGTAGAAAGGCTATCTTTTGTTTTTGAAACCCAATCTGTGATCAGTTTTTTATCCTCTCTATCAAGCTTGGCATTTGAGTGCATAAGAGTGTAAGAAGATATTGGCATTGATCCCTCTGTAATGCTTGTTTCAATCGCCCTTAATTTATTAAATTGTTTTCTTTTAGAGTAACTTCCAAATTCACTAAAGTTCAGGTTCTCTTTACCATTATTAATATGCCATGCCATTAACCATCCCATAGGCTGAATATGTACATACAAAGGATAATTGGTATTGTTACTATGGCAATCGTAACAAGCAGTTTTAAATACAGACTGTACATTTTCCGGAAGGCTATACATTTTTGCTATATCACTTGGCAATACCTGCCCGCTTTTATTGCGGGCAGGTTGGATAAATTGTATAACAATAAATAAAATCAGTAACGACAATACCAATTTTTTTAAACTGCTCATCCTGATTATTTAATTTCTTCTTTTACAGTGCCGCAGGTTGGCATTTTCTTTCCGAGATAAGGATTTCTTATCTCTTTTGTTTCACTAAGCCAGGTAGCGCCTTTTTTATCGTTGTACATCGGGCAGAAGTCCTGATACAACAGCTGCCTTGCACCAAATGTTTTTACCAGGTCGTACATATCTTTACTTAGCATATCGAAATGTTCCCGCTGATGTGCAATCTTATCGGCATTCTTACTTATATGTTCCGCCATTTCTTTAGTGTCATCTGCTACATCATCATATGCTTTTTTTTGATCAGCAGTTAATGCAGATTTATCAAATTTATCCATTGCTTCAACAATGGCGTTTCCACCAGTAGCGGCATCTTTTCCATTATCACTAGCTAATGCATTTTTGACTTGCAAATATCCCGCAACAATCTCCGTAACGGTTGCATGGGATTTTCCATCAACACCGTTGGGTGAAGCTGTTTCTTCATTATCCATGGCCTCTGTCTGAGTGGTATCGTTGCTCGTGATGTTTTCACTTGTAGATTTATTATTGCCGTTATTACAAGCAGCGAATAAAAGCATAGATATGGCGCTGCCAATGATAATATTTCTCATCTTTATAATTTTACTTTTAAGAAATTGGGTGAGGTATTATAAGGTTGCTGCAACCTTACCACATGTAAGCATAGACTTACCAAAATAAGGGTTTTTAATTACCTTGTTAGGACTCAACCAGGAAGACTTTTTCATTGGACAATACTGTTGATACATTGGCTCTGTTGTAAGCTTAACATCTTTTGCCAGGGCAAACATGTTGGCAGAAAGATTAGCAAAGTTTTCACGCTGGCGTTTAATGTCCTTGGTTTCAGATATCTGCCCTGCATTTTTTAATAAAGTATTACGGCTTGCTTCTGGTAAATTTTCCTTATTTATACCATTAATTGTTTGTATAAATTCTTGCGCATTAGAAGCTGCAGCAACTGCATTATCGTTAACCAATGCGTCTTTTATGTTATAGTAAGAAGTGAGTAATTGAGAAGGTTGAGTTTTTATACTGTCCTGAGCATATGAACCTTGTATAGATACAAATGCTAAGAAAGTAACTATATAAAATAGCTTTTTCATTTAATTAATTTAATTGTGTAATAAAATAATTTCCTGCAAGGCAAGTGATACCGTGCAAAATCTGAAACATTAAATCAATTAAATCTGGAAACTCTGAATAGCGATGCGAATATCAGGAATAGGAGGATGATGACTTCGGACAAAGCATTTTGTGCTTTTAGCCATCTGAGAAAAAACTAAAACTTTTGAATAATAAAATGCAGAAACGAATGGAATACTGAATAGAGGATTTATTACAAACTTGAGAGAAGGAGATAAGGACTTGTCAACCTGTACAAATTTTATCACCTTATCATTACAGCAATTATCTTTGCTATCTTTTGATTCATGTTGATGGATCTCCCCTTTACTTTGATGTTTACCGGTGTTACTCTTATGCTGATGCTTCTTGCCATCCGCGTGAACATGCAACGAAACCTGAGGACCTTCGTTGTTATGATGATGACTATTAAATCCTAGATCCATTCCAATAGAGCAGGCAAAACCAATGATCGTATTTAATGAAAACACGATAAGAAAAAAGGCGGCTTTAACTTGTATGGAAAAAATTTTATTCATTAAACCTTATGCGGATGTCAAATTGTAATTACATGTAAATACAAAGATAGTTCCATAAATTCTTAAAAAAATTATATAGTTTGATAGGACTATATTCTCGTTGTCATGTATTATATAACAACGAATAATTAAAGCCAGGCAAACATTGCCCGGCTTTATTACAAATCATCTACACTACTTTCTCAGCTTTATACCCAGCTCTTTCCACGGCTTTAATAACATCGGCTTCACTTAGATTCCCGGTTGATACCGTAAGGATTTTCTTTGGATTTTGAATATCTACCTTCCAGTTAGCTTCTCCGGCTGTTTCATTTAATGATGGGGTAACCTTTGCTACGCATGAGCCGCACATTATATTTGTTTTTAATTCTATAGTTTTCATGTCTTATATTTTAATTATTTTACAAAATTAGTTTAGATAACACTTCTGCTGTTATACAGTTATTGATTTGATTTGCATAATTTTTGGATTAAAGTCTTTTTGACTTTAACCGCAAACTATTACTGACAACTGAAACAGAGCTCAGGGCCATCGCCGCCCCGGCAACCATCGGGTTTAAAAAGAAACCATTTAAGGGATATAAAATACCTGCTGCGATGGGAATGCCGATAAGGTTATAAATGAAAGCCCAAAAGAGGTTTTGCCTGATCACTGCAACCGTGTACCTGGATAACTTTATAGCTTGTGGTATCTTTAAAAGGTCAGATGAAATGATTGTCATTTTAGCAACATCTATTGCAATATCGCTTCCTTTCCCCATAGCAATGCTAACATCTGCCTGGGCTAACGCGGTACTGTCGTTAATACCGTCACCAACCATCGCTACCACCTTACCCTGTTGCTGTAACTCTTTTATAAAGGCTGCTTTTTGAGCTGGTAATACTTCGGATTTTAAAGCTTTTATTCCTACCTGATCTGCAATGGCTTTTGCGGTAAACTGATTATCACCGGTAACCAAATAAATATCAATGTCCAGGTCTTTTATTTGTTTTACCGCTTCAATAGACGACTCCTTTACTTTATCTGCAATGGCAATTACTGCAATGGCGTGTTGTTCATCAGCAAAGTATATCACTGTTTTTGCTTCACTAAGCCATTTTATGGCTGCATTTTTTAATGCTCCCTCAATAAAAATTTTATTTTTTGTTAATAGTGATTCATTTCCTGTAAAATACAGTTTGCCATTAATAGTTGCTTTGGCTCCGGAACCAGTAATGCTCTCAAAACCAAGTACGGGTAAGTAATCGATTTTCCCCAAGTGTTTTAACACAGCTTCGGCTAATGGATGTTCGGATTGTTTTTCTAATGAAGCAAAGACTTGTATGTTGCTTTCGGTATTGTTCAACCAGAGCATATCCGTAACAACGGGTCTGCCTTCTGTAATGGTACCCGTTTTATCAAAAATAATGGCTGTTATATTCTTTGCCGATTCAAGGCTCTCCGCATCTTTTATCAGTATTCCATTTTCTGCTCCTTTTCCTATTCCGGCCATAATAGCTGTCGGCGTAGCCAAGCCAAGCGCACAGGGACAAGCAATAACCAATACCGTTACTAATGCCAGCATACCTTGCGTGAAGCCGTTTTCTCCACCTAATAATACCCATGAGAGCAGGCTTAAGATGGCAATAAGTATAACTATGGGAACAAAGATGCCTGCAATTTTATCTACCATTTTTTGAACGGGTGCTTTACTCCCCTGAGCTTCCTGAACCATTTCAATGATTTGTGCTAAAACAGTGTCACCGCCTATTTTATCGGCAGTAAATTCAAAACTTCCTTTTTGGTTGATTGTTCCTGCAAAGACTTTAGACCCAATATTTTTTTCTACCGGAACCGGCTCACCGCTGATCATGCTTTCATCTACAAATGAACTTCCGGTGCTTACTGTTCCGTCCACTGCAATCTTTTCACCTGGCTTTACTAACAAGATGTTACCCATCCTGACATCAGTGATGGGCATTACCATTTGATGACCGCCATGATGCACTATAATCACCGTTTTTGGCTGTAACCCCATTAGCTTTTTTATGGCAGATGAAGTTTTTCCTTTTGCTTTATCCTCTAACATTTTACCTAACAGTATAAAAGAAATTACTACAGACGCCGCTTCAAAATAAACATGAGCAGGTAATCCACGGCTTTGCCAATACCCGGGAAACAATGTATTGAATGCACTAAACAGGTATGCCACTCCGGTGCTTAATGCAACGAGGGTGTCCATATTCGATGAGCGATGCTTTAATTGTTTCCATGCGCCAATAAAGAACTGTCTTCCGAACAAAAACACTACCGGTGTTGACAATACCCACATGATATAATTTGCATACGGGATAGCCATAAAGAACATTCCTATAAGTATGATAGGAATAGATAATACGATAGAAGCAATGGTTTTTGTTGTAAGCTTTTTAAATTTTTTAACTTGTAATCCTTCCATAGCATCTGTGGCTTCTTCACTTTCATCTATCATCAGATCATATCCAATGCCTTGTAATGCTGCTTTTAATTTATTCGGGTCCGTGAGGCTTGGAATGTATTCTATCTGCGCGGTAGCATTTGCATAATTCACCGCTACGTTTATTACACCAGTTTGATTTTCCAGGATGCTTTGAGAACTGCTTGCACAAGAAGCACATGTCATATTGAGTACAGGAAAATTTTTCTTTACTGTATCAACCTCGTAGCCTATACCTCTTATGGCTTTTACTGTATTGGGAACTACTTCTAAATCACCATTGGTATTAATGACTGCCCGACTGTTATTCAGTTCTATTTTATGTGATGTAATGCCAGGAACTTTGCTTAATTCTTTATCAACTATCAAAGCACAATGTTCGTTGTCAACACCCTCTAAGGGAATATATATTAATGATTCGTTTACTGCTGCCATATTATTTCATTTATATAGCAAAGCTACTATTACATCTACCTGGTAATGTTATAGTATTATGGATAAGGTTTGTAAAATTTTGGGCTAACCTATACCTTATCTAATGGTTTACGCTTGTTTTTCCCAACCAACTTAAAATGACTGGGCGTGAGTCCGGTTACTTTTTTAAACTGGTTTGAAAGATGTGAAACACTACTGTAGCCAATTTGAAATGCTATTTCACTCAGGCTCAATTCATCATAAATTATTAACTCTTTTACTTTTTCAATCTTTTGGTTGATGAGGTATTTCTCAATAGTAATTCCTTCTACTTCAGAAAACAGGTTGCTCAGATAAGAGTAATCTTTATGAAGCGTTGAAGAAAGAATATCGGAAAAGTTATGGGACCTTTGCTGTTCGCTATAATGAACGTGGTTGATTACTGTATTCTTGATCTTTTCAATTATTTGTTGTTTTGTATTATCCAATAGTTCAAAGCCCATGGCTGCTAAACTATTTGACAGTTGCATTATTTTACTTTTAGGAAGTTCAATATCTGTCTCTACCTCACCTAAAGTAATATTGCGCATCTCAATATCCAGTTTCTCTAATTCCTGTCTTACCACCAGGATACATCTGTTACATACCATGTTTTTTATATAGAGGTGCATATTTAAAAATTCAATCAGATAATATTTACAGCATTTAATGATAGTTGTAGTACCACCTGTATCAGCTATCATGCTAACAAAATCATTCCTGGTGTTATGTTTATTATTTGCTATCAGCTGTCAGGAAGATTACTGGGATTAATTCCTGGCCGCTGACCTACTTCTCTTAATTACGGCGGCAGAATTTGACTACCAGCAGCTATTGATACGGAATTATATACTTAACACTACATCAGAACGCCTTTCTTGGAGTGGCGATCTTTTTAACATCTTGTACCTGCTTTTCTAATTCAGCAGTTAATTCTTTTGTTACCTGGTATGAACCCTCAGTTGGTTTACCATCTCCTGATTCAACAATTTTCCAAAGTGAAGCAAGCCGGTTGTTCAATCTGATACCAAAGTTCAATGGATCCTGATTGCTTTCATTTTTAACCTGGTAAAGGGATTGTTCAATTTCACTAAGCTGATCAATCAATCTTTTTTCAGCAGGGGTTTTAACTTTTTTATTATTGAGGGTGGTTTTAATATTTCTTATTTGTACCACAGTTTCATTTGCCTTGCTTGTTTTATCTCTAAGTTCCATTGCAAGTTTGAATTGCTCTTTCATATCAGCCATGGTAATATCCGGTGTATTGGGATTAGGCATGATCTCAAAAGGATGCGTGATAGTTTTTCCGGCTGCAGTAAGTCGTACGGTATATTTCCCGGGCAGTGCCCATGGACCCTGGGTGATACGAGCCCCCCATAAAATCATTCCGGGAAAATCCGTAGCTCCCGGATAATGAAGATCCCATTCATACTGGTTAACACCTGCTAAGTTTCCAGGGAATTTAGGCTTGGGAATAGAAAATTCATCATCATCTTCTACATTAACAGCCGCTATCTTGGAAGCTGAGTCAGTTATAGGAATTATATTTGTCTTTGTCAGGGCGCCGGAGGAATCAGATACTGCTTTTCTTTTTAAAGAATCTGATGTAGCTGAGTCTGCTTTTAGTTTAAGACTTTTAAATGTATTTATTACTACATTGTTAGAATCCATAATTTCAATTTTTACAGAGTCGGCTGGCTGCGAAAGATAATATTGGAAAGTTGCAGTCTGTAATCTTCTTATTGCATTACCGGGTTTAAAGAAAGTTACTGTAGCATTCAGTAATTCAGGTTTGTACTCACGCAAGGGAGTAATATCATCAAGAATATAAATAGAACGGCCATGGGTGCCCACTACCAGGTCTTTGTCTGTAACCACCAAATCGGCAACCTGTGTGTTAGGAAGATTAAGTTGTAAAGGTTGCCACACCGCGCCATCGTTAAACGAAACAAAAACACCATTTTCTGTTCCTGCGTAAAGCAATCCTGGCTTTTTAATGTCTTCCCTTATCGCATGAACGATTTCATTTTCCGGTAAACCGTTAACTATTTTGGTCCAGCTTTTACCATAATTATCAGTTTTCCAAATATAGGGTGCACGGTCTCCCATCTGGTAACGCTTTGCTGCAACATAAGCTGTACCTGGTTTATGCCTTGATTCATCTATGATACTAACCCTGGTGTGTTTTTGCATATCCGGCGGAGTTATATTTGTCCAGTTAGTTCCTCCATCCCGGGTAATATGAAGCACGCCATCATCGGAGCCTGCCCAAATTGTATTTACATCATGAAAGGAAGGGGCGAGCGCAAAAACGGTTCCATAAATCTCAACCCCTGTCATATCATTTGTAAGTATACCACCACTGATACCCAGTGTAGCTGTATCAGCCAGCGTTAAATCCGGACTGATTTTTTTCCATGAATGTCCGTCATCTGTTGTTACCCAAACATGTTGGGAACAAGTATATAAACGCTTTGGATCTTTAGGAGAAAATACGATAGGGTAGGTCCATTGCCAACGTTCAGGAATATCCTTTGGCGCCTCACCCATAAAATAACGCGGATAGGGAGTTACCTCTTTACTTTCTCCTGTTCTTCTATTGATGCGGGTGAGTACTGCAGAATAACTTCCCGCAAAAAATACATCAGGGTTTTTTGGATCCTGGGCTATATATCCACTTTCACCACCACCCACTGCATAAGACCAGGTGCCTTTTTTTATACTATTGCTTCGGGCGTTAATATGAGCCCATCCTTCACTGGGAACAGCAATGGTGGAGTTATCCTGTTGTGCACCGGCAACATGATAGGGCACATCGCTGGTAACAATTATATGATATAATTGAGCTGTAGGGAAATCTTCATCCGTCCATGTTTTACCGCCATTAACAGAAATTGATCCGCCACCATCATTGGATGTCGCCATACGATTAGGGTCATTAGGATCAATCCATAAGTCATGGTTATCACCATGAGGAACCCTGATCGGCTTAGGGAAGGTTACGCCACCATCGGTAGACTTATTAAAGCCTACGTTCAGGCCATAAATTGTATTAGAATCTTTTGTATCTGCATAAAGGCGGGAGTAATAAAATGCACGCTGGCGAAGTTTACGATCGCGGTTGATATATTTCCATGTTTTACCCGCATTATCCGAACGGTATACACCACCGGAATCAGCTTCGATGATGGCCCACACCCTGGCAGGTTTAACAGGTGACACCGTTACACCTATCTTACCGAGAGGGCCTTTAGGCATTCCAGGTTTCTTAGTCAGTTCTTCCCATGTATCGCCACCATTTATTGATTTGTACAACCCGCAATCATCACCACCTCCCCACATTTTCCATGGCGTTCTGTAAACTTCCCATATAGAGGCATATAAAATATCAGGATTGGAGGGATCGATGATCAGGTCTTCCGCACCAGCCTTATCACTTTTATACAATACTTTCTGCCAGGTTTTGCCGCCATCTTTAGTACGGAATACTCCTCTGTCCGGATTGTGATCATAAGGGTGGCCTAACGCTGCTGCATAGGCGATATCAGGATTGGTTGGATGAACACGTATACGTGCGATGGTTTGAGTGGTTTTTAAACCTACATTCTTCCAGGTCTTGCCGGCATCGATTGATTTATATACTCCGTCACCCTGCATAATATTACCTCTGAATTCACTTTCACCAGTACCGATATAAACAATATCAGGGTTTGATTCGGAAATACCTACTGCGCCAACTGAAGAACAGGTCATCTGGCTGTCTGTTACCGGAACCCAGCTAAATCCTCCATCAGTTGTTTTCCATAACCCGCCTCCAGTAGCTCCGAAATAATATTCGTTTTTTCGTTTCGAAGTTCCGGCTATACCTGTTGACCTTCCTCCCCTGAAAGGTCCTATGTTACGGTATTTTAACCCTTTAAAAAAATCCGCTTCTTTGGCCGCTATACGGTTTGCAACTGAAGTTTTGTTGATTGTACTTACACTGTTCTGTGCCTGAGTGTCACAAACATTTAAAAGGCACAATACTGTTATGATCCGGAAGAACGCGATTGGTATAATTGTATTTTTTTTCATTTTCCTGTTATTGGGTCAACATCAATTTGTAGATATATTGATTATTTTATTAAGCAAGGATTTATTTTAGATGTCACTAGTGTTAAGTTACTGTAGATTGACGTATTTGCTATCAGCCGTCAGCTATCAGGAGGAAACCTAGATGGCAGTGATCTGCTGATTGCTGATTGCTGGTAGCAACTTCATGCGTGATTTCATACTTAACTTAACACTAAAAAGCTTTCCTGGTTCCAGTGATCTTTTTTAGTTCAATGATTTGTTTGTCAAGATCAGCAGAAAGTTGTTTTGAAATTTCATATGATGCAGCAGTTGGTTTGGAATCACCTGTTTCAACACTTCTCCAGAGTGCAGCGATACGATTATTTATTTTGATAGGAAAGTTTAACGGATCCTGTCCGCTCTGGTTCCTTACCTGGTAAAGAGCTTCCTCGATAGTTGTAAGTTGGCCTAACAATTTTTGATCGGTTGCCGATTTTATTTTTTTATTAGTCAGGGTTGCTTTTATTGCCCTGATCTGAACCACGGATTCATTTGCCTGGCTTACTTTATCTCTTAATTCCATTGCTAATTTAAATTGTTCCTTCATATCAGCTATGGAAACATTCTTTAATCTTGGGTCTGCTTTTATTTCAAAAGGTTCTGTAAATGTTTGTCCGCGGGCAGTGAATTTCACAGCGTACCTGCCCGGAACTGCCAGTGGTCCGTTCTGTGGACGCGCGCTCCACATAATCATTCCCGGAAATTCTGTTGCTCCCGGATAACGGAGGTTCCATTCAAACTGGTTGATACCTGCTGCAACAGCCGGAGGCTTCTGAATTCTTCCCGGGTCATCTTCATCTTCTTCCGGCGCCACAGCAACGCTATCTACCTTGGCACGACGAACACGGGCTGCTGCCGCATCTCCGGTTGCAGTAGAATCCTGACTCTTTGCCGCTGCAGTATCTGCAGCTGGTTTGCCTGTGAATGATTTTATCAGTTTACCGGTTGAATCAAGTATGTCTACTTTCACAGAATCTACACGGGACGGAAGGTAATACTGGAACAAAGCATTCTGTACTCTTCTCACTGCATTACTTGGTTTAAACAACATAACTTTATCTGTCGCAATACCAGGTTTGTACTCACGCAATGGTCCTATTTCATCCAATACATAAATAGAGCGGCCATGAGTACCTATTACCAGGTCGTTATCAGTTACCACAAGATCTGCAACCTGGGTGTTAGGGAGATTCAACTGCAATGACTGCCAGTTGCTGCCATCATCAAATGATATCCAAACTCCATGTTCGGTTCCTGCATACAACAAGCCAGGCTTTTTAATATCTTCCCTTACAGAATGGACATAGTCATCTCCGGTAATACCAGTAACAATTTTGGTCCAGCTCTTACCATAATCATCCGTTTTCCAGATATAGGGAGCCCGGTCATCCATCTGGTATCTTTTACCTGCAACATATGCGGTACCCGGTTTATGTCGTGATGCATCAATAATGCTCACCCGGGTAAACTTAGGCATATCAGGTGGAGTAATATTCTGCCAGGAAACACCATTGTCGCGGGTAATATGAACTAGGCCATCGTCAGAGCCTGCCCAAATTGTATTAACATCCTGGTAAGATGGCGCTAATGTAAAAACGGTCGCGTATATTTCGGGACCGTTCATGTCGTTAGTAATAACACCACCACTGATACCTAACGTTGATGGGTCAGCGAGCGTAAGATCGGGGCTCATTTTCTTCCATGTCTGTCCTTCATCGGTGGTCATCCAAACATGCTGGGAACATATAAATAAACGTTTGGGATCTACAGGGGAAAATACAATAGGGAATGTCCATTGCCAGCGTTCAGGTAGCGCACTGGAAGGTTCCCCTGAAAAAAACCTTGGATAGGGCTGGATGTCACGTATCTGTCCTGTCTTCCTGTCAAATCTTGTAATTAATGCACCTTGGCTACCGCTATAAAATATATCCGGATTTTTTGGATCCTGTGTTACGTATCCGCTTTCGCCACCACCTACGGCATAAGCCCATCCTTTTCTTTTGGTTGAGTTCATTCTTGCCGACATGAAATCCCATTCTTCGTTAGGTACGGCAATGGTTGAATTGTCCTGTTGTGCACCAGCAACATGGTAAGGGAAATCACTCGTAGCTGTTATATGATACAACTGCGCTGTGGGAAAATCTTCATCCGTCCAGCTTTTTCCTCCATTCTCTGAAACAGCGCCTCCGCCATCATTGGCGGTAACCATGCGCATAGGATCATTAGGGTCTATCCACAGATCGTGGTTATCACCATGAGGAACGCGTATGGTTTTATCAAATGTTACCCCGCCGTCATTGGATTTAAAGAAGCCAACGTTGAGACCATAAAGGCCATCTTTATCTTTTGTATCAGCATAGATGCGTGAATAATAAAAAGCACGCTGGCGAAGCTTACGTTCTTTATTAACATATTTCCATGTCATACCTGCGTTGTCTGAACGATAGATACCACCGGAGTCTGCTTCCACAATAGCCCATACCCTGGAAGAGTCTACAGGAGAAACTGCCACCCCGATTTTTCCAACCAGGCCTGTGGGCATGCCGGGCTTTCTTGTCAGGTTTTCCCATGAATCCCCGCCATCTTTTGATTTATACAAACCACAAGCTCCGCCACCGCCCCACATTTTCCAGGGGGTACGGTACACTTCCCAGATGGTGGCATATAAAACGTTTGGATTGTTTCTATCAATAACAAGTTCTTCAGCTCCTGCCTTATCATTTATATAAAGAACTTTTTTCCAGGTTTTCCCTCCGTCTTTTGTACGGAAAACACCCCTGTCTTCATTAGGCCCATAAGGGTGCCCTAACGCCGATACATAAACGATATCCGGGTTTGTTGGATGAATGCGTACCCTTGAAATTGCCTGCGTGTTTTTCAAGCCTGTATTCTTCCACGTTTTTCCCGCGTCGGTAGATTTATACACGCCATCACCCTGCATGATATTACCACGGAATTCTGTTTCACCCATGCCGATATAAACAATATCAGGATTGGTTTCTGCAACGGCTACTGCACCTACCGATGAACTGCCCAATTGCCCATCGGTAACTGGTAACCAGTTCAGTCCGCCATCAGTGGTTTTCCATAAGCCACCACCTACTGCGCCAAAATAATATTCATTTTTACGGGTAGGACTACCAGCAGCGCCTAAAGACCGGCCGCCCCTGTTGGGACCAATGTTGCGGTATTTCATGCCTTTGTAAATATCCATTGCAGATTGTGCACCAGATGAAGCACTTGTAGCTATTGGTGCCGAATTGCCCTGTGCGATCAGGCCAGCATGATCAGCAATTACAAAAAAGCCGGCTATTGCAATCAGGCAAACCAGTTGAGTGAAGGATTTTTTAATCATTAGAAAAATTAAAATTTAGCTGTGTACAATATCAGGTTGCTATGAAGAATTATTTATAAGCTTCGTTCTGTACCATATTAGCATTAGAATTTACTTCGAAAGATGGAATAGGAAATACCTGCCTGCCTGGTGTTGTCAGCGCTACATTGGGACCATTTTTCCTGTCTACTGCCGACAGTTTGGTTAAAGCATTTCCTGTACGAACAAGGTCAAAAAGCCTATGTCCTTCTTCTGCGAATTCCAGTTTTCTTTCCTGCAAAATAGCGGATAATAAATTAGCCTGGCCTGTAATTACCATAGCATCACCACCTGCGCGCATGTGAACTTTATTAAGATCTGCCAGGGCTCCGGGTATATCATTTAGCTGCGCCTTTGCTTCAGCACGGTTTAAATACATTTCAGCAATTCTGATAACATGAATATTATCAACATTACCTGGCATTTTATATTTTGTAGGATAATATATCTTGGAAGTATTGTCATATCCAAACAATTTTCCTCTTGAGTCTTTTGGGTCGGCGATGGCTTCGTTGTAATAACCCAGGTGCGCGGCTAAATCACCTCTTCCACCATTGGCCGATGTAAAATACCAGTTACGAATGCCACTTTGATCACTGGCTGTAAAGTTCAATTCAAAAATAGATTCTGATGTGAGTTTATTGTCAAAAATATTGCTGAAAGTCGTTTGTAATACATACTTGGTATCAGCAATAACCAGGTCTGAATACTTAAGGGTCTGGTCAAATTTTTTCTCATACATATAGAAACGGCTCAACAAAGCTCTTGCCGTGCCTTTAACAGCTTGTGATCTGTTGTCACTGTAAGTTTCGGGAAGTACCTCAAGAGCCTTTAAAAGATCGCTTTCAATCTGGTCGTATCCTGCCTGCAGGGTTGGACGGGAAGGGAACGATGATTCATCTATTTTAGTAGAAGGTGTTAAAACAATGGGCACAGCCATTGTTCCGACTACACCAGGAACTCCTCCAAATAACCTGTTCAGGTCAAAATAAGCAAGGCCCCTGATAAAGTAAGCCTGTCCCAGGTAAAGATTTTTTTGTGCAGCGGTGACATCGGTTAAAGCAACCACTTTAGCAATGATATTGTTTGCCTGGTTAATGGCCCTGTAAGCTCTGTAATAAAAATTACCAACTTCTGTATTGCCCGAAGTAACCTGGTAGGTATCCATCTCACGGTAAAAATCCCAGGTACCTACACTTTGTGCAATATCAGAAGACACATCACTACAGATTTGAAAATTACGGCCATAATAACTTGCGTTTTGCAATTCGTTGTACAAACCGGCAACTGCAACGGAAGCGCTTTTATTATTAGTAATGGCCTTGCTTTCATCAACATCAACAATTGATGTTTGATCCAATACTTTTGTGCAGGCGTTGCCCGATAATAGAACAGCCAGCAGTAATATAGAAGCACTAAACCTGTTATTCATAGTACTAAAAAATCGGCTGTTATTAGCTGAGTACTTTTTATTTATAGAAAATAATAAGGTCATGAGTAATAATTTTTAATTAAAAACTAATGTTGAAACCGCCCATTACTGTTCTTGGTGAAGGCATAGAGAAGAACTCAATACCCTGTGTCAAGGCCGTTGCTGCTGTGCCTGTTAACTCAGGATCAAGGCCGGAATATTTTGTTATCGTAATAAGGTTTTGTGCGGAAACGTACAGCCTTACTGTTGAAAGATGCAGCTTTGTAAGAAAGCCTGAAGGAAGATTGTAGCCAAAAGAAATATTTTTTAGTCGCATGTAGGAACCGTCTTCCAGAAATCTTGAGGGTCTTAAATCACTGGCATAATTCGCCGCATTCATTTTTGGAATCATGGTAACGTCACCAACATTTTGCCACCTGTCCAATTGGCTGGTAGAATAATTAGTTGCCCTGGTTCCACCATGTTCAAGGAAGAATCTATTCCAGTTCAACTGTTTGTTGCCATAGGAATATTGAAAAAAGAACATCAGGTCAAAATTCTTGTAGTTTAATGTATTGGTAAAGCCGCCGAAAAGTTTTGGATTCGCAGTACCGACTATTTTACGGTCAACATTTGGATTGAATTTTCCATCTCCGTTTACATCTGTCCATGTAGGAGCCCCTGTTTTTGGATCAACGCCGGTTTGTTCATGCAGGTAAAAAGAATACATTTCAGCGCCTTCCTGATACCGGAATATATCCCTGTTGTACACAACGAATGGAGAAGCTAATTTCAGTATCTTATTTTTATTTCCCGATATATTAAAATTAAAATTCCAGTTAAGTGCTTTGGTGTTCCGGAGGATGTCAGCAGTGATGGCTAGTTCCCAGCCTTTGTTTTGTAATGATCCGAAATTCTGGTACAAGCTTTCAAAGCCGGTTGACCGGGGAGTGGGTACCTGTAAGAGCAGGTCAACGGTTTTCTTATAGTAATAATCTGCTGTAATAGTCAGCCTGTTTTTTAACAAACCCAAGTCTATTCCTATATCCGTTTGTTTGGTTGTTTCCCATTTAAGGTTGGGATTAGCCAACTGGCTTGGAGTAGTGCCTGCAAGGGAGGCATAGGCTGCGGCTCCGGACCAAAGGCCCCTCGATGCAAAATCGGCAATATTCTGATTACCCGTATGACCGTAACTTGCCCTGACTTTAAGGTTACTGATTGCCGGGACTCTTTCCATAAATTTTTCTTCTGTTAACACATAACCTACTGCCGCAGAGGGGAAATTGCCATACTGATGGTCCTTTCCGAATCTTGATGATCCATCATGACGGAAAGTAAGGGTTGCCAGATATTTTCTACTGAAATCATAGGTGAGGCGGCCAAAACCGGAGGCAAGTCCCCAGCTGGAACCCGTTGTGCTGGCTGTTTGTACGGCAGCAGAAGAAATAGTTCTGAAATCATCACTGGGAAACTGTGTTCCGCTTGCCCTTGAGCTATAAGTTTTCGATTCCTGGGAAGAAACACCTGCCACCAGGTTAAACGTATGTTTGCCTAAGATTTTTGAATAAGTAAAATAGTCTTCCTGGTTCCATATTACATTATTGAGGGAAATAACCTGCGCGGAACCGTTTACTGAAAACCCGGCATTTGTCCAGGAGTCATCATATAAACTTTCAAAAACATTACTATAGTCAACGCTGAAATTAGCCCTGAACTTCAAGCCTTTCAGAATATCTAGTTCAGCATAGGTAGTTGATAATAAGCGGTTGGTTGTCATGGATATTTTTGAATGCTCCACGGCTGCAATAGGGTTTTCAAACGTGCCGAATTTGGTATAAGTGCCATCTGCCTGTAAAACGGGAAGATTATGGGGAAAAAAGAAAGCACCCTCCAGCCCACCGGAAATGTTATCATCGTTTCTTAGGCGTCCCCGGTTATTTCTTGAATAAAGAAAATTAGTTCCGATTTTTAGTTTGCTTGTAGCATTAAAATCAATATTAGCACGCAGGGTACTCCTGTCATAATCAGAGCTTTTTAAGATGCCTTGCTGTAGAAAATTATTAGCAGAAATAAAGTATTTTACTTTTTCGGTTCCACCAGTAACGGATAAATCAACATTGCGCAGCTTTGCGTGCTGAAAAACAAAGGATGTCCAATCCGTATTCATTTGCGATGCTGGATCAGCGTATGGAATTGCCGTACCGTTATTTTTAGCCGCTTCATTCTGCAGCATGGCAAATGTCGGCCCGTCAACTACTGCCGGCAGTTTAGTAGCAACCTGGTCGCCATAATAGATGCCGGCACTGATCTTTGCTCTTTTATTGGCGCCTTTTTTTGTTGTGATCAATACGACACCATTGGCTGCCCGTGCTCCATAAATAGCGGTGGCCGAAGCGTCTTTTAAAACCTCCATTGATTCAATATCAGCAGGGTTGATATCTGCCAGGGGACTAGTGACACTACCACCCAGGCCAATGCTGGATAAATTATCGGATTGTAAAGGTATACCGTCCAGCACATACAAGGGTTCATTACCGGCGGTAATAGACTGAGAGCCGCGAATTCTTACAAACACGCCACCACCGGGAGTTCCGGAGTTGTTATTAACCTGCACACCCGCCGCTCTTCCCTGCAATAAAGAACTGGCGTTGGCTTGCGGAACGTTGGCGATTTCTTTAGCGGACACTGAAGTAATGGCGCTGGTAAGCGTTCTTCTTGATTGCTGGCCGTATCCGGTAACAACCACTTCATTCAAAACTGATGGGTTTGCAATAAGAAAAACATTGATGGCAGTTTTACCTGAAACTGTCACCTCTTTAGTATTATAACCCAGGTATTCAATGACAAGAACAGGATTTGATCCGGTAACTTTTATTTGAAAGGCTCCCTGGTCATCAGCCATTGCAGACCTGTTGGTACCTTTAATGGTAATGGTAGCTCCCGCAAGCGTAGAGTCTTGTGTACCTGCAAAAATTTTTCCCGTAATTAATCTTACCTGGGCAAACGAGTTGGCTTGTGTAGTAAAAAGGAATAGTGTTAATACTAAAATTCGCATAGCAGTGGAATTGGTGTTTGAATTAAGTGTAAAGAATCTGGTTACATTTTTTAATTCACGGGCAAGAATAGCATTATCTTAAAGAATATGAGCTAAGTGGTTAGCCTTATAAGGTTGTTAATTAAATGTTATCAAATATATAGAATTATATGTAGGATTGACATAATGACCCTATAAAACATAAATATTTATTAAATAAATATGAGTTTGCTATTCTCTCCTGATAGCTGATAGCTGACTGCTGGTAGCAGTTTATTAATGAGTTTATGATTGACAGACTCTAGTGTTATGTTAAGCATACTTTATCGTATTATGGCTATCAGCCGTCAGCTTTCAGCCATCAGCAGATCAAGGCGTACTGGATTTCCTCCTGATAGCTGACCGCTGATAGCCATAATACGACATTTTATGCTTGACATGACCCTAGTGTTTTCCTGGCTTATTATTATAGATAAACTTTATAGAGGAATTTTTTTCTTCATTTGATGAGAGAAGGATCTCATATCTTTTTGAACCGGAAGTAACAACTACCAGTGCCGTATTTGGTGAGATCGTACCAAGATTTTCAGCATATACTACCATCTGATACTCTCTTAAAGGTTGCAAGGTTAAATCAACTTTTATGGGTTCCAATGATAAACCCTTTTTAGAAACAATAACCTGGTTATCAAAAAATACTGTAATGGAATCTCCGTCTATTATGCCATTGTCATAAAATGAAATCTTTACATCCGAACTATCCACATAATAGGTTTGGACAAGTTCTGTTTTACGGACCTTCTTTTCCTCAAAAGCAGATTTTGTCACCCTTCGCAGGTATATATTACCCGGTGGGCATCCCGCTATGGTGCCCATATCTTCTCCCACCCACCTTCCTGAAAGGCTTTCTTCATCATTCTGCCTGCTATAAACCAGGTTATAAGTTTTCATACATGGAATACATTCTTCCGGGATTTTTTCTTTAAGAACTTTTTTTTCCACTATCGTAATGGTCTTTTTGTTGTTGCCTGCAAGTGTACCTGTAAAGTTGAGTTTTACATATTTAGTGGTATCATAATAGTCATAGGAAACGCCCTCCAGGTCCCGGTTGAAAGTTTTAATCTGTAATTCAATATAATATTCCGGGAAGCACCCGCCCGGCTCCTGGGTAAGTTTGCCTTGCCAAATTCCACTGATGTCCTGGGCATCACTAGTAAAACTTTTAAGAAGAAGGATTAGACAGGTTACATACTTCATACACTATATTCTAAAAGATAAATAATAATATTATGAATAAATAAATGCAAAAGCATCTCTGAAATTTTTATAAATATAGAATTTAAAAGGCCTTACATTTGATATAATTGTTTTTAATATAATCATTTGTTTATTAGTTTGCCAAAAGCATTTTGCAAGAGTATCTTGTTTGTGGTTTTGCATTACTGTATGTTGACTTTATAGTAGTCTTCCTAATCCTGATTTTAATATGCGTAAGTAAATTAAACTATTGTAATGGAGTTGTTTTCTTTTCTTGAACTATCTTCTTATGCAGGGTTGCTTGCAACAGGTGTGCTTACATTAAACTTATTGCTTGGCATGATGCTTAGTACCGGGTATACCAAACATGCTTATTGGAAGCGCCTACCGGATGGCATTAAAAAATGGGACCTGCTTACAATTCATAACTGGACAGCTTATATAGCTTTATTACTGGTTTTGCTGCATCCCTTGTTATTGCTTTTTGATTCCTCCACTAAATTTACCGTGATTAATGTTTTGTTCCCGTTGAATGCGCCACATGAGAAATTGATGGTAGCCTTTGGAACAATTTCTATGTATGCACTACTTGTGGTGATTATTACAACTCAGAAAGTAATAAAACGATCTATAAAATTTCGTACCTGGAAAAATATTCATCTCATTTCCTATGGAACGGCCTTACTGTTTCTTATTCATGGGATGATTATTGACCCTCAACTGAAAGACAGGCCCTTGGACCTGGTGGATGCAGAAAAGATGGTCTCTGAAGGATGCTTGTTATTGATTATTGTTGCCTCAATAATTCGTTTTCGTTATTATTTAAAAAATAAACGTAATAAGCTGATGATGCAACCTAAAGAATCATTTTAAAGTGATGTAAATAAATTCAAAAAGCTGAAAGTTTTAAAGCGGTAGTTCAAAAAATAATTTCATGGAAAAATAAATGGTTAATAATTTTAATTGTAAAACCAGCCATAACTATACTAATTGAAAAAAGCAACTGCAATATTTTTTTTACTCTTCTTTTGTTTTAGTCAAACGGCTAATTATATCATTTACAGTATCCAAAAATGCCATATAAAGAATGCAGTTCGTGAAGAGATCATTGCAGGTGTGCCCGACCGTTACCTTGAGAAGATAGAATATAACAGTGATATAAAATGGGAAGAGGAAGGAAAGGAATTCAATTTAAAAGATGAATTTTATGATGTTGTAAGGATAAAAGAGATCAATGGTAAGAAAATTTTATATTGTCTTAATGACAAAAATGAGGAGCAGCTTGTCAGGAACTTTGCGAAATCGATTAAATCTTCCACTGATAATGAAAGAGGAAAAAATAATAAACATTACTTCAAGTTTCACCTGGTGGATCAGTATATAATCAATCTAATTTCAGCAATATTATCTGGGCGTATTAACTTACCTGAGTCTTTCAATTATGAAGCTGCATTAACTTCTATTTGCAGGCAAATAATTATACCTCCACCCTGGAATATAGTAGCATAATTTAATTTTCAGGAAAGTTCTAAATGACACATTACTATAAGTTATCAGCTATCAGGAAGAAACATATCACGCAGTAATTGCTGACTCCCCTTTACTAAGCTACTGCTGGCAAAAAGCTGATAGCAAATCAATATGTGATTTCAAGCTTTACTTAACATTAGATTATAGCATCAAGTCCTGAAGAGACAAAACTTATTATCCTCAACAGAACCTTATACATCCTATCAGGAAAACAATCGTATTGTACTTTCTATTTACCTACACCAACAATTACAATTACAATGAAACATAGATATCTATTTATCCTTATAATTTTATTAGCATCACCAGGTGTCTTTGCGCAAAATTTACTAAATGGTAAAGTTATAGACGCTTTCAGTAACAAGCCACTAATGGGAGCCACTATAACTTTTGGAAAGAAGGGCACCACTACAAACATGAATGGAATGTTTAGTGTTGACTGTAATAAAACAAATTTATTGGCCGTGTCTTTTATAGGATATACCACTCAAACTAAGACGATCAAAAATTGTGATGCTGAAATCATAATCGCACTTGCTTCTGCTGGTTCAAATCTGGATGAAGTTGAAATTACAGCTACTTCAAATTCAAACAGATCAATTTTATATCAGCCTTTTTCTATCACTAAACTCACCTCTATAGAGTTAAAAAGAGGAACCGGCCTTTTCCTTGATGACGCCATACAGACAAATGTACCAGGGGTAACGATGAACAGAAGATCTGTTTCAGGGGGCCAGCAATTTAATATCAGGGGTTATGGTAATGGATCAAGAGGCACAAGAGGATTCAGCAGTAATTTCGATGGACAGGGTTATAAAGTATACCTGAATCGTATTCCATTAACAGATGCTGAAGGTATCACCACTATGGATGATATTGATTTTGCCTCTATTGGAAATGTTGAAGTAGTTAAAGGACCTGCAGGAACCTTGTATGGCCAGGCAATTTCAGGTGCTGTTAACCTGAGAACTGCAGAGCCGGAAAAAGGAAAAACTTCCATTGGCCAGGAAGTGATGATAGGGAATTATGGGCTGCAAAGATACACAACCACCTTTCAAACCGCTGGTGAACATTCTTCAATGCTGGTTAATTATGGCCATCAAAAGTATAATGGATCAACCATACATAATAAGTCAACAAAAGACTTTATAAACTTCATGGGTAATTTCAGTCCTAATGAGAAACAAACAGTCAATACCTATTTTGGGTATAGCAATAGTTATGATCAAAGGTTTGGTGAACTGACGGTAGCACAATTTGACAACTTTGATTATTCAGGTAATACAGATTATATAAAGAGGAACGGGCATAGTGATGTAATCACTTTTCGTGCCGGTGTAGGGCATACCTACAATTTTAATAAGACTATCTCCAATACCACTTCTGTATTTGGAACCGGCTTTACAAGTAATGCAAGTTCCGCAGGGGGGTGGACTGATAAGAATACGATCAACTATGGTATCCGCTCCGTTTTCAATACCAGATTCGATCTGAAAAATGGAGTAACGTTAAGTAGTATTACCGGTATAGAAATGCAACGACAGAATGCACAGATTATTGGTTACAGCATGAAACAGGATCCTACTGATACTGGCACATCATGGAAATATGGAATTAGTCCATACTGGATCATTAATGCGGCAACTTCCAATTTTGCTACGATAAGTAAAACAATGTCGCTGTTCACCGAATGGACATTAGGATTGCCAAATGATATATCCCTGACAGCAGGAGTTGGTACCAGCAATATGGGAATAACCCTGAGTGACCGGTTTAACCCGGCTTTACCAACGAGGCCATCCACTTTTGATACCACATACAAATCTATGGTATCCCCTCATCTGGCAATAAATAAGGTATTCAGTAAAAAACTGTCTATGTATGCTTCATACAGCAAAGGGTATAAAGCACCTGTAAGCTCTTATTTTTATATTACCACACCTGCTGTAACTGTGCCAGCTACTCCGGCTACCGGCAGGGTAAATAGTGAATTAAAACCTGAGATTGGTAACCAGTTTGAAATTGGTAGCAAGGGCCAGTTAATAAATGAAAATCTAACTTATGAAGTGGCATATTTTAATGCCGTGTTTTCTAATAAGATGACAGCTATCCCAGTTGTTTCTCCTGCATCACCCACCACTACCCTTTTTTCTTATATGGTTAATGGCGGCAGGCAAAAGCATAATGGTGTGGAAGCACTTTTGAAATACACCATTAATACCAAAGGTTTCTTCAGTTCTATTCGTCCTTTTGCTAATCTTACTTATTCTGATTTTAAGTATGGAAGTAATTTTACTATACAAAAATCAGTGACTGCAACGGAAGATTACAGTGGCAAAGAAGTGGCGGGTGTTTCAAAGATCGTTGCTAACCTCGGTGTAGACATAATGTTGCAGCATGGCTTTTACGCCAGTGGCAGTTATAACTATAAAGACAGAATGCCTATTACTTCTTTGAACGATTTATATGCAGGCAGCTTTAACCTGTTGAATGCTAAAATTGGCTATCAAAAAAGCCTGGGCAGTCATTTTGATTTGAATGTTTATTTTGGATCCACCAACTTAACCAATCAAAAGTATTACCTGATGGTTTTTATAAACCAGATACCGGATGCTTACATGCCGGCACCTATGAACGCAACTATTTATAGTGGCCTCAATCTTAAGTATAATTTTTAACAAAGATTAAGGGTGGTTCCTACCGGACTTCCCTTAACTATAAATCAAGAACGGATGCATGTATCTGATTGTCATTTTTCCGTATACAAAGTAAGTGTGCATCATTAATTGCTTTGATCAATGGCACGCTTCCTTTTCCTATATTGATTTTTATTACCGGATGACAACACCACTATATTTCCGGTTTCTGTTCAGGCATAAAAGTTACGTCTTTAGTCTGCATCCCTTGTGTCCCTTGTGGATTACCTTTGTGTTCCTTGTGGTTAAATAGGGTCTAACAATCCAGGATTCTTTTAACCACGAGGAACACAAAGGTAATCCACAAGGGACACTAAGACATTTACTAAATCTATTTTCCAATAAAAAAACCACTACAAATTTTTAAGTCAACGACATTGCATTATGAGTTTTTGTTGTGCCGGTTGATGTAATTAAGTTAATCATAATAATAATGTATGCTGGCTTGCGGTATTAATATTTCTCCATACCTGGTTAATTGCAGTATCTGTTCTTGCAGCATCCAGGCCACAGTAAGGATACAACCGGTTCACCATATTTCTTGACTTTTGTGCTAAATGAATGCTGGTTTGGCTGACTGCATTTAATTCCAAGGTTGTTATTTCATTATTCGCAACATGGGATGACCACGATGCATCCAGCGCGTTATAAAATTCTTTCCGGAGTATTTCCATTTCTGCTGTTGCCGAGATAATTAATTGAAGTCCTTTGTTTTTTATTCTTTCAGATCTTACATTGGTATTTCGCTTTTTGGTCAGAAGGTGTTTTGCCAGATCAAAAAAATACAGGCACACTCCTGAAAGATTACCGGCGATAGTAGTTTCTGCAAGCTGTAAAAAGGGATACCTGTAAACAGGGTGGTATAATCTTGCATGCTCCGGGTCAATTATAAAAGTCCGGTTAGCAGGGATCTTCAGGTGTTTAACTGAAAATGAATATCCTGCAGTGGCATTCAACCCAATGTATTTCCAGTTAGGATGCAGGGTTACTTCTTCTTTTTTAAAGATAAATGTTTGCAATTGCTCACTGCCATTAATGATACAGTTGGCTGTAAAATGCGTGGCATGAGGGGCGCCGCTGGCATATGGCCAGGTGCCATTTATTTCAAATCCACTATTAATGATTGTTGCTGAGCCATCGGTCTGACCACTACCTGCAATGCATACATAAGGATCAGTAAATATTTCATCAACCAGGTCTTCATTAAAATATCCGATAAACATTGCCGCACCTGCGCATAAGGTTACTACCCATCCAACACTGCCATCTGCATACGCAATACTTTCTTCCAACCTAACTGCTTCTGGTAATGATAGGGCAAGCCCGCTATATTCTTTTGGGACAAATAAATGAAACCATTTTTGTTGGTAAATTAGTTTTAGATGGTCAGGGGATAACATGCCCTGCGCTTCAGCTTCTAAGGTGTCTTTTCGGATGATGTTAATAATTTCAGTAGACAGCACTAAGTCTTGATGCATCATTTTCTTTTTTTATATTTTTTCTCCAGGAATAATAACCCTGCACAGCTACGATAAATAAAAATATGGTTAGCAATGCATACAGCGGTAGTGCTTTTTGGAATAAAAGCGGAATAGCAAACGCGTTAGAGATATTTAATAAAATCCAGTTCTCTATTTTTCGTTTTGCCAGCAACCACATGCCTGCCCAGGCGGTCGCACTAACCAGGGCGTCCCAATGAGGCACGGTAGAAGGTGTAAAAAATCTTAGTACGATATACAACAATAAGTATCCACCAACTACAAGACCGGTTACAACCACCCATTCTTTTTTTGTGGAGTAGCTAATCTTTACAGGAGGAAGATTTTTCTTTTTCACCCAATACCACCAACCGTAAAAGCTCATCACTATATAATAAAAGCTTAGCAGGCATTCACCATACAGTCCTCCCTTCCACAGCAAGTAAATAGAAATGGCAGACGCAACAATACCTGTTGGATATAATGCTATTTTATTAGCACGGGCCAGCAGCACTTCACATACCCCTAACAAAAGCCCAACCCATTGTAGCCAATTGGTTTCTTTAAATTGTTCTGCAACAAGTTGCAACCATCTCTGTATATCCATAATTAATTTTTTCCCTACGCCGGCATTACCCGGATCAGGTGTATGAAAGCAGATTGCCAAAGCTGGTTCTCTTTCATTGGGTATATTCTCAGCCTTCTAAGGCACCCCTTTGTTAATACAGCAAATGTAAAGCATAACCTGTGAAGTTTTATATATAATGAGATTAATAGAAGATCTTATTACAATGGAATCAGCAAAGCATCTGGTATGTAAAATGTTTAGATGCCATCATTAAATTTAAAAGTAACTACTGTAAAAAAGCATTTACTTTGTTTTACACAAACGTATGAACTGGAAAAACCAGCATCTTTATGATTAATACAAGCCGTTGTTATTGATGGTAAGTATTTGCCTGCTCCTAATAACTTAAACAAAAAGAAATCACTTATGCGAATGAAATTGTTGTGGTATGTAATTACTTTTTCCTTTAAATCAATCATCATCCAGCTTTCACTATCTACCATTTTTACCGTTCCTGCTTTTGCAAAAGAATTTATTCCAATCAGTGGTATTGTTACAAACAGTAAATCAGGTGAGCCGCTTGCCGGGGCTACCGTTACAATAAAAAAGAAAAAGAAAGCGGTTATTACCAGCAATGAAGGGCAATTTATTATTGATGCGGAAACAGGAGATGTACTGGTTATTTCTTCAGTAGGTTATGTAACGTTTGAATTAACTGTAAGTGGTGAAACAACTTATCAGGTAAAATTAACAGCTACCGAAGTCAGTTTGGGTAATATAACGGTTATTGGTTCCCGTGGCAGGCCACGTACTGATATCAACAGGCCGGTACCGGTAGATGTAATCACTTCCAGGGAACTGGAAAATACTGGGCAGGTTGATTTAGGCCAGATGGCCCAGTTTACTTCACCATCCTTCAACTCTGCAAAGAATGGTATTAACGGAGTGGCGAATTTTGCCGATCCTGCTACATTAAGGGGTATGTCGCCGGATCAGTCACTGGTACTGGTGAACGGAAAAAGAAGGCACCAGTTCTCGGCAATTAATAATAACGTAACAGTCGGTAAGGGAACGGTAGTAACAGATTTAAACAGCATTCCATCACTGGCAGTAGAACGTATGGAAATTTTACGGGATGGCGCCGCAGCGCAATATGGCTCCGACGCTATTGCCGGTATTATGAACCTTTCACTAAAAAATAATATCAATAGCGGCCAATTTAAAACACAGTTTGGTGTTACCAAAAAAGGTGATGGCGCTACTGCTTTGGCGGCATTGAATTACGGACTGGGTTTAGGAAAAGCTGGCAGCTTTTTTAATTTCACCTTGCATTATCAGTATGTTGGTGGCACTGACCGGGTAGACCCATACACAGGTATTATTTACAACAGCTCAAGAGCTATAGATGACAGCATCCGCAATGCAAGAGGGGTGTGGCCTGTTAATAAATCTGCTTATGTAACCCGGTACGGCAGCAATCAAACAAAAGCATACCAGGCCTTTATAAATATGGGTTACCCGATTGGTAAAAACTGGAACTTGTATAGCTTTGGCGGCGCTTCAAAAAAAGATATTCTTGCGTATGGCTTTTTCAGAAATGCCCGTGCTGCGGATGCAAACTCCAATCCATCTCTTTTCCCCGACGGCTACACTCCCCAGCTTCCCGGAAAAACTGTTGACTATTCTTTGTTCGCAGGCGTAAACAAAGTATCGGCCGATGGATGGAATATTGATTTGAGTACAGGTTACGGCTTAAACTATCTTGATTTATTTGCCAACAACACAACCAATCCATCAATGGGTGCGGCATCGCCTACTGATTTTTATGTAGGCAGAAACACATTCGGGCAAAGCACTACTGAAGCGAATTTCAGCAAAAACTATAACGGGCTCTGGGGTACTCAATCTGTAAACCTTGCCCTGGGCAGCCAGTTACGAATAGACAATTTTAAGCTGGCAGCAGGCGACTCAGCTTCTTACGTAGTTGGTCCTCTTGCAACCTCTAATAACAAAGCCCCGGGCAGTAGTGGAAGACCCGGTATTGCACCGTCCGACAGGGCTAATGAATCAAGAACCAATATCGGTGTATACCTCGACCTTGAAAGCGATATTACCGAAAAATTTTTAGTGGCCGTTGCAGGACGTTACGAGAACTACAGCGACTTTGGAAGTAACGTTTCCGGTAAGCTGGCCTCCCGTTTAAATTTTACTAAAAACTTTGCTGTCAGGGCTTCGATTAACCGTGGCTTCCGTGCTCCTTCATTGCAACAGGTTTTTAATAGTCAAACCACCTCTACCGTGCAGGCAGGTGTTATAAGGCAAACAAAACAGTTGCGCAGCGATGACCCCAGGCTGAAACAAATAGGTATTGAAGATCCGAAACCCGAGTTAAGCTGGAATTATAATATCGGTTTAACTGCAAAAGCCGGATCGGAGTTTTTGTTTACGTTGGATGCTTACCAGATTGATGTGTCTGACAGGATCATCACATCGGAACAATTAGCTGTAAGCAGCGCTATCCCTGCTTTGCTTGCCGTGTTTCCTGCAAGTACGGGCATAAGGGAATTAACGTTCTTTACCAACCATATTAATACCCGTACTAAGGGCATTGACCTGGTGGCAAGCTATAAACACAACTTTACGCCTAAGAGAGTGCTAAACACCAGTGTGGCCTTTACATTCAATAAAACAGAAATCACTTCACAAAAAGCTACTCCTGAAGCATTGCGCGCAGGTGCTACCAGTACCATAAAATTAATTGATACGGTAAGTGTGTCTTTAATAGAAACATCGCAGCCCAGGAACAAAGTGCTCGCGAGCATCGGTTATCAGGCCGGTAAATTCAATGTTACAGCTAAGGCCACTTATTTCGGAGAAGTAAAAGCATGGGAAAAACCAGCCGGCCTGCCACACCGCAGCCAGGTTTTTAGAGGCAAAACCCTGGTAGATGCTTCGTTTAGCTATGATATTTTTAAAATGTTTTCGATCACTATCGGCGGCAATAACCTATTTGATGTTTACCCTGATAAAGTGTTAACTACTTTTGCCTCTTATTCCAGCGGGCAGATACCTTATACAAGAAATGCGGGCCAGTTCGGCTTTAACGGGTCATATTATTATACCACACTTAATTTAAAATTTTAATGCTGTCTGCCAGTGCAACAATTTACACCGGATTATTTATTAAACTATTCAATGTCGTTGACTTAAGAAGTACGTCTTTAATAGGCATCCCACAAGGGACACGAAGACCTCTAACTTAATTAATTTCAAATGTGAAAAAACACAACAAACTTCTTAAGTCAAGACATTGTAAACTTATTGGATAAAGCAATACTCATATTATTATGCATAGCATCAGGGATGCTGTTGAGGCGGTTTAAAATAACGCCTGTTAACAGTTACCAGGTTTTAAATGAATTACTGATTAATTTTTTTATGCCTGCTCTTATACTCTGGCAAATTACTGAGCTAAAATTTGACAGCAGGTTTATATTTCCTATACTAACTGCGTGGATAATTTTTGCAGGGGCATTGGTATTTTTTTTTGTTGTTGGTAAATGGCAGAATTTTGCGCCTGAATCAATAGGAGCTTTAATCATAACCGGGGGTATCAGCAGTACATCGTTCTTAGGGTTTCCCATTTTTGAAATGCTTTATGGCAAAGAAGGTTTGCAGATAGCTATTTTAATGAGCCAGGGAGGGTCTTTTTTAATTGGTATTACACTGGGTGTAGCTGTAGCTTCCTGGTATTCATCTACTGCACCTTCAGCAAAACAAATAGCAGGCAATGTATTGAGCTTTCCACCCTTTATTGCTTTTATGCTGGCAATTGGATTGAATATTACCGGTATCCACTTTCCTTCAGTCGTTAATGAAATGCTTGGCAAAATCAGCAGCCCATATTTAATACTGGCATTACTATCTGTTGGAATGCAGACAAATTTGTCAGCAAAAGAAATAGAAACCAAAATGCTTGCGGTTGGTTTATTATACAAGTTGATACTAGCACCGGCACTGATATATTGTTTGTATCATTTTGCTTTTAGAAGAGATAATTTAATTACTACCATCAGTGTAATGGGAGCCGCTATCGGCCCTATGAACACTGCTGCGGTAATAGCAGGGAAATTTAATCTTAACGCGAAACTAGCTTCGCAAATGGTAGCCATTGGCATACCACTTTCTTTACTGGTTATCTATATTATTCATTTGTTACTGGGGTGATTTGTTTCAAGGGAATTGTCGTTGTTTTCTCTTCAATTATTGTGTTACATTGTTACAATTTTTAATTATCAATTGGTAACAAAGAGATCAGGATCAAATGCCATGTTTCTGACTTAATATATTGCTGTTTATTAACTAATTTTATCAGTTCAGTAAGGTTAATTTAATTTATTGATTTTAATAAATATGCAGGTTAGAATCATTTTGTTGATTATTTTATTTATGGTAACCGGGTTCCTGATGACCCAGAGTTGCATGCCACCAAATAATAAAGAGAATACACGCAAGATTGAACCTACTGATTTGGGAGAAATTGCTGCTCTTCCATTAGCATATAAAAACCCCGCGAATAATCCTTCTACCAAAGAAAAAATCGAATTGGGCCGGTTGCTTTTTTATGATCCGGTTCTTTCCGGTAAAAAAGATGTGTCTTGCGCATCCTGTCATCATCCCGAATTTGGTTATGCGGAAAGTCTTCAGGTTTCAATTGGAGTAAACGGTAAAGGGTTAGGGGAAAAAAGAATTTTTTCATTGCCTAATGATATTCCTTTTACCAAAAGAAATTCTCAAACATTATTGAACACAGCTTTTAATGGTATTGATATAGATGGTAATTACCAGCCTGAAGAAGCTCCCATGTTTTGGGATCTCAGGGCCAATAGCCTTGAAGCACAAGCCTTGCAACCGATAAGGCAATTGGAAGAAATGCGTGGCCGTGAAAACGGGGACACGGTTGCAGTCAGCGAAATAATTAAAAGGGTAAGAGCTATACCTGCATATCGCCGTTTATTCAAAGCAGCTTTTAATGAGCCGGATGCTGTAAGCGATTCAAACCTTGCCAAAGCATTAGCCAGCTTTCAAAGATCACTGGTGGCAAACAATTCAAGGTTTGATCAATACATGCGTGGAGACACCAAGGCGTTAACCAGTTCCGAGCTGGAAGGTATGGATCTGTTTATTCAATCCGGATGTGCCCGTTGTCATAACGGACCTATGCTTTCAGATTATAAGACGCATGTAATGGGTGTCAGCGACAATGAAAATGGTGTTGGTATTGATTCGGGATTTCACAACAATTTTGCTTTCCGTACCCCCTCCCTGCGAAACCTGCGATTTACCTACCCTTACATGCATAGCGGCAAAATAAAAACATTGGATGATGTATTAACATTTTATGAAGACCTGCAAGGAAATGATTTGCCTAATACTAATGTAAAAAGGGAACGGTTGGATCCATTGGCAAAGAAGATAAAATTAGAATTTAAAAATATTTCACGCATTGTGGAATTTTTAAACTCGCTCAATGACGATAAGTATGACAGGATAATCCCTGCTACGGTGCCCAGTGGTTTAGAGGCAGGAGGAAATATAAAATAAAACCTGGTGTCAAGTGAATTAACTGAATAAGAAATTGCTATCAGCAGTCAGCTATCAGGAGCGAATGGAAGTAACTATTTGCCTGATAGCTGAAGGCTGACTGCTGATAGCTAAAATAGTGCATTACAGTAAACTTTTAAATTTTTGGTTTCTATAATGTTTTATTTTGCTTTCAAACATTTCAGCAATTTTTTTAGCCCGCCATTTTGCTTCTTCCGCTTTTTCCCCGCTGAATAATGCATCTACTGTTTCTATAAAAATATCCAACCATTTTTGAAAATGAAAGTGGTCTACCGGTAATTGAGCATGTGGTGGAAAAGGGCTCCCGCTATAAGTGTTCTCATCCAGTAGTAAAGTTTGCCAAAATGAATATATTTTTTGCAGATGTTGTTGCCATTTGTCCTGAATTCGTTCGTTAAAAACAGGAGCAAGTAATTCATCTTGTCTTACTTTGTTGTAAAAAGTATCAATGAGTTTTTTTATATCAGTTAAGGTCACTATATCCTTTGTCTCTTCCATAAATAATAATGTTCCGGGGTTCCATAAATTATAAGGCAGTATAAAGTCAGTTCTTTGATATGAACGGTTTCTTTAAGTAAATATTCATTTTTTAAAAAACTCATTTCACGTGTTAAGTATACGCAGGTTTTTACAACGTTTTCAAAACCGGTAAAAACCTACTTCTTATATAAAGCTTACAAAAGATTTATGGGAAAACTAATTATTATCATATCTCCTATATAACCAGATCGGAAATCAGTTAGCCAGCGAAGTAAAGAGTTTTGAATTACGTAGACACCAAGGCACGAAGGAACACAAAGTTTTAATTGTGGTTGTTCGAAAAAAATCTTCGTGCCTCTTCGTGCCTTGGTGTTTTCGTGGTTCAAAAACAACCAATGATCAGTGCAACCTATCCAGTTATCTTACCAAGATGTTTGAATTTAAATTCATGAAGGACTCTGTGGTTAAATCTTATTTTGGAACCTAAGTATATTTTTTATATTTCACTGTTCTTGAGTGATGCATACCATTGTTCATCCAGTACGAACGATATTAGGTAGTATACTTCTTCGGGGTTGTTAGGCTTGGTGATAAAATGAACAGCACCCATTTCTTTCAGTTCCTTAGAATCTTTTATTTCTTTCGACGTAGTATAGATAACTACCGGTATATGCTTTAACCGGTCGGCATTTTTAATTTCAGATAAAAATTTTCTACCGTTGAAACGAGGCATCTTCAAATCTAAAAAAATGAAGTCTGGCAGCAAACTTGTCGGATTTGACAAAAGCTCCAAAGCATCTTTGCCGTCTTTCGATGTCAAGCATTCTATCGTTTCATCTATCTCTTTTACGGATTCTATGAAGAGTTTTCTGTCATCCGCATCATCATCAACGATTAATAAGAGCATACAGCTTTAATGATTTATATAACGTTAAAACGAAAATAAAGCAGGTATTAATTATAGGAAATTTCATGCCTAATGGCAGTGCATTTATAAAACGTATGGTAATCCTTTATGGTCTCATCAAAAAAGATCATTGTGCAACTGACATTCTCCTCAAACCTATTCAATTACAATTACTCAAAGGTGGCGGTTTATAGAATCATTCTATTATACTATAGTGAGAATTAGTTACATTATTCACAGGTTTTCCAAACATAATCTTCAGATTTGCATAGTTTCCTAAACATGGAGGGTGTTTGACCTGTAACTTTCTTAAACTGTAGGCAAAGGTGGGAAACGCTGCTGTAATTCAACTGGTAAGCAATCTCGGTTATGCTCAATCCTTCATATACAATCAATTCTTTTACCCGTTCAATCCGGGTAACAATATAAAATCGTTCTATAGTGCTTTCTTCCACTTCAGAGAAAGTATTGGCCAGGTAGGTATAATTGTAATAAACCTCCTTGCTTAAATATTCGGAAAGTTTCAATTGCTTATCGTTGCCGGAAGCATGAAATAACTCAATGATTAATGTCTTTATACGTTCAACAAGTATTTTCTTCCTGTCCTCCATCAATTCCAGTTCGTACTGTTTTAAAGCAGTGTTTAAATTTTTTTGTTGTTCTGGTGTAATCGCTGCCGGTAAGTTGACCTTACCAATTTCTATAGTAGAATATTCAATTCCAAGTCCTTCCAATACAGATTGAACCGCCATTTTACAGCGAAGGCAAACCATATTTTTAATATATATAATCATTTAAGCCGGTTTATGTCAATGTGATTAAATACTATGCCATGGATTTGCCTAAGATTTTTACATTGCACAAATTATTTATAAGAAAGTATAAAATAAGTATGTTGTTGATTACTGCTTTACCGGAAGGATAACATAGAACGAAGAGCCTTCTTCCTCTTTGGATTTTGCAAATATATACCCTTGATGAGTTTCGGCTATTTTTTTGCACAACGCTAAACCCATACCGGTGCCTTCAAACTCGTCTGCCGGATGCAGGCGTTCAAAAAGTTGAAAAACTTGTTCAGCAAATTGTTGTTCAAATCCGATACCGTTATCTGAAAAGGTAATTTTTATATAAGGAACATCTGAATTCAGGTTTTCAAAATTTTTTATTTCCCCGGCTGAAAACTTTCTGTAAGAAATTGTAATTACTGGTTGCACTGCCTCCCTGATAAACTTAAGCGCATTGGACAGCAGATTGTAAAATAGCTGGTTCATCTGCAGGGGAATAGCAACTATTACCGGCAAGGCTTCTTTATAATTGATGGTAGCAGCCGTATCTGACATCAGCAAATCCAAATCATTCAAAACATTCTTCAAAATAACATCCAGGTCTGTTTCCACAAACTCCTTATTGCAATATGCTGTTTGCGAATACTCCAACACTTCCTTGACCAATCGTGACATACGGTCAACAGACAGGTCGATCTTATGAGTCAACTCTTTGCCTTCGTCAGGCAATACTGCTGCAAATTTTTTATTCAGCATTGAAGCAAAGGTTCTGATTTTGCGAAGCGGTTCCTGCAAATCATGCGATGCAATGGACGCAAATTGCTGAAGGTTTTCATTGGAATGTTGCAGTGCTGTATTTGCTTCCCTTAATTCCTTTGTTTGTTCATTTACCTGTAGTTCCAGCTCCTGTGTAAATAATTTCTGTGCCTTATCCAGCACTTTTTGTTCTGTTATATCCTGCATGGCCAGTAATATTAATTGCTCGTTGCTATGCTCATTAATTAATTGACGGGCATTCAATTCCAGAATCCTTTCACCCTTAGAAGGGATAAAGACACTTACCTCGATGCCCTCGAAATATGACTGAGCCGGCAATATTTTTTGAAGGCTTTGGCGCAGTACCGGTATATCCAATACACTATCGCTCCATTCGTCAAACAGTTTGCCTTCTGTTTGCTGCTCTGTTGCGCCAAAGGTTTCATAAAAACATTTATTGGCGCTTTTGATCCGCAACTCTTTTGTTAGGATAAGGAGCGGTTCATGAACGGTAGCAACAACGGCTTCGGCATATTTACGGGCATGAATCAACTGTTCGTTACGCTCTATCAACTCTTGATTCAGTATGGTTAATTCCTCATTGGTGCTTTGAATTTCTTCTTTGCTTGTTTCCAGTTCTTCATTCAGCGTTTGCAGTTCCTCGCTGCTGGAAAGCAGTTCCTCATTGGCACTTTGCAATTCTTCGTTTACCGCCTCCTGATTCTCTGTAATGTCACGCATATCCTCACGGGTCATTTCCAATTCTCTTTCCAATTGTTCAACCCGGTCCGGTTCAGGGTTTGATTTTAGTTCGCTATCCGTGCTTTGCTTTTTCTTTCCTTTTTTTGTTCCTGATAGCGCCTGTTCCACTGCATCGGCAAACAGCACTAAAAAATATGTTTCAATTGTTTTCTGCAGCGGGATCACTTCAATATCTACTTTACGTGTTCCCCTTTCCAGCGGAATGCCTTCTTTCCGTACCGCCACCTTGCTTTCTTTGGCTTTATGCAACGCATTGCGCAACTCAAAAGACAATCCTTCCCGGGCCATCCTTAATACGTTATGACTTGCTTTGCCTGGCGGTGCTTCCAGGTAAGCACCGGTAGCGCCCCTGAACTGGATAATATCCAGCTGCTCATTTACAATAACACCCACGGCTGCATATTTTGTAGGCAAGGCTTCATCCGCTGCTTTTTGAAAATCATCCTTTCGCCCTTCCCCGCCTTTTAAACTGTCATCTTTTCTTTTTAAAGCGGTTTCAACGCCTTCTGTTGCAACGGGCATGTATTGGCCGGTTGTTGTATTGCGTTTATAAAATTTATCCTGCTGGCTAAGCGTAGTGAATTGTTGCGATAATGTACCTATGGATTCTGAACGCCCTAAAAATAGTATACCTGTATTGTTAAGCGCATAATGAAAAGTTGTAAACGCCTTTTTTTGCAGATAAGGCTCCATGTATATAAGCACATTGCGGCAACTGATAAAGTCCATTTTGGCAAAAGGCGGGTCTTTTAAAAAGTTATGGCAGGCGAAAACACACATTTTCCGTATCACTTTATTTACCTGGTAGCTCCCATCTATTTTAGTAAAAAATTGTTTTAAGCGGGTCTCAGAAATACCTGCCATGTCTGTTTTGTTATAAATGCCGCTGCGGGCTTTTGCAATAGATGCTTCAGAAAGGTCTGTGGCAAAAATTTGTATATTGTTATCCGGCCCTTTATCAGTAAAGTATTCATACAGGCAAATGGCTATGGAATATGCTTCTTCACCTGTGGAGCAACCCGCGATCCATACCCGGATCGGTTCTGTCCCCACCCTTTCTTTAAACAAGCTTGGAAAGATGGTATCGCATAAAATGGCGAATGATTTAAGATCACGAAAAAAAGCGGTTACAGGAATAAGGATGTCTTTAAACAATGCATCCTGCTCGCCCTTGTTTTCAAACAGGTAATCCTTGTACTCCTTTATTTTTTCGATCCGGTTCAAGGTTTTGCGCCGCAGAATGCGCCGCCGGATCGTGTTTTGCTTATAGTAGCTGAAATCAACACCGCGTTTGGCGCGAAGCAAGGAAAGTATCTGCTTGAAAACATCTTCTTCCTTAAGTTCTTCAGCCGTGCTGAAATCAGAAGGAATGATTTTAAGCGTGCTGGATAATTCTTGTAACTGCCCGGGTATTTGCTGAGGCGAAAGAATATAATCAACCACGCCGGCATTTATGGCGCTTTGCGGCATGGCAAAGTAAGCCGATGAGGCTTCATCCTGCGCAACGGTAACGCCGCCCTGATCCTTTATTGTTTTTAATCCAACTGTACCGTCGCTACCGGTGCCGGATAGTACAATGCCGATGGCATATTGCTGATGTATCTCCGCCAGTGAGGTAAGGAACACATCAATCGTATTCAATTTTTCGCCTTTATTAAGCAGGTCAAGCTGAAGGATGCCATCATTGGCCGTTAACAGCCGGTTCGATGGAATGATATAAATGTGATCGGGAAATATCTTTACATTATCGCTTATTTCTACAACCGGTAGATTCGTTGTTTTTTGCAGTATCCCGGCCAGCATGCTTTCATGCTGAGGCGCTAAATGTTGCACTAAAATGTAGGCCATTCCAGAGTTTTCGGGTATGGCTTTCACCAGTTCCCTGAAAGCTTCCAGGCCACCGGCGGATGCGCCTACGCCTACAACGGGAAAAAGATTCTGCGAAAGCACCGGCATTGAATTCTTATTTTTAGGCATAATAGCGTAATTTCAACCATTCCCGTAATCACAGAATCTGAAACAAGATCATTTTTATGTTTTATGTGGTTTGAAAAAGTTAATGGTTTGCTATGTACGGACAGCGTTATCGAAAGTACGTATTTTTAGAGTTTTGCCGGTTGTAAAGTTTCTATTTGTAAGCAAATGCACTATACATATAGACGGTGCCTGCTGAAAATGTTGCACATGCAGCTATTTAATCATTGCAAATGCACCATATATTTAATACCACAACCCAGTTTCTCTTTACAAATCCTGATTTGATGTGTAGATGTATGTAACCTGCTTGCAGGCTAACCGTACCGGAGCTGATGGCATGGGCTTTTTAAAAAGGTTATACTACATTTAAAAACAAAATTTATTTCGTAACGCTTATGATCAAACCATCCGTTGTATTTATTATTGATGATGATGAGGACGATCAGGAATTCCTGATAGATGCTTTGAAAGACATTGATCCTTTCATAAAATGCTTTACCGCAAGCAATGGACAGGAAGGTTTGAAAAAGTTGGAAACTAATACTATTCCGACTCCTTCTATAATATTTTTGGATTTGAACATGCCCCGCATCAACGGGCGTCAGGTTTTGGCTAAACTTAAAAAAGATGCTGCCTTTAAAGTCATACCTGTAATTATATATACTACGTCTTCCAGCCAAAAGGATATGGACGAGTTGAAAGCGTTAGGCGCAATCGATTATTTAGTTAAGCAATCAGATGATGCCGTGTTAAAGGAACAACTCATCAAGATCATTCAATACGAATAAGCTAGGCTTTTCAAAAGTGGATAGTAGTTTTCGTACAGTTTTGTAAACCGTGAAGCAGCCCATCCCCTCTGTTGGAGTAATGGCACTAAATTAAGGTTTTAAGTACTTAATTAAGTTCGTAGTCCACGTTCTTGAAGCAGCGGTACGTTCCCCTCCTTTTTCAACTTATCATTACCCAAAAGTAGGAATTGAAAGTTGGATGTTAATAACTTTGAGATATGAGAGTTAATTTACAAGAAGAGTACCGTCATCTTCACTTAGGTGATGCACGTCGGTCAAAGCGGTTTAT
>JAABUS010000866.1_pt1 | contig 71756 bp, 55 predicted proteins | sample 5560161 | NCBI WGS metagenome assembly JAABUS01 (sample SAMN10711885, study PRJNA513376) | rock metagenome | isolation source: Antarctica rocks | place: Antarctica: Victoria Land, Trio Nunatak nord | collected 2016-01-04
CGGAAACGATGCGAAGCACGTTTCCGAACGGGGGTGGTTACCGGCTTTGATCGGTCAGACTGGCCGTTTAGATGAATGTATCGTTTGCAAGTTATTGACTGCTTACAGTTAATAACCACCCCTGTTGCGTTAAGTGCTTTGCATCTTAACGCAACGTCCCCTCCTTGAAAAAGGAGGGGAACGTTCCTGTCCTTCAAAAACGTTAACTACGAACTTAAATATTAAATAGAAGCTAAAATTCTTAAATTAATGACATTACTCCAAGGAGGGATTTATCACCACTCATGGAGGTTATTCGGTTTTGCAAAGCCTTAACTAAAAAACTTTGCCTTTCTACATTTTTGAATCAAAGCCTAACTTCTAGATTAAAGCCTTTCCAGCCATTATTCCTGTATACACACAATCCTTTTAGCACCATTCAGAAATTTTAAATAATTTTCCGCTATGCAAACAGCATTTAAAACATTAAGCAGGATATTGAAGGGAAGATTATATTACCAGGATAATGGTGTTGATAATGCATTAAGGATGGTATATGCAACAGATGCCTCCATGTTTAAAGAAAAACCACTTGCCGTATCATTGCCGGAAACAGTAGCAGACATAAAAGCGCTGGTAAATTTTGCCCTTGAAAACAAAGTTACTCTGATACCACGCGCAGCAGGCACTTCATTATCCGGACAAGTAGTAGGTAGCGGAATAGTAGTAGACCTATCAAAACATTTCACCAGTATACTTGAAATCAATGCAGAAGAAAAATGGGTAAGAGTGCAGCCCGGTGTTATCCGTGACGACCTGAATAAATTCCTCCATCCTTATGGATTGATGTTTGGTCCTGAAACTTCTTCAGCCAGCAGGGCCATGATGGGTGGAATGGTAGGCAACAATTCATGCGGGTTGCATAGCATACGTTGGGGAAGCACCCGTAATCATCTGATAGAAGTGAAAGTGATACTGAGTGATGGTACAGATGCCACTTTTAAAAGCGTAACTCCAAAAGAAATAAAAGCCAAACTAACGGCAACAGATTCCCTGGAAGCAAATATCTATCGCTCAGTTTTTGAATTGCTTTCACAGGGTAAGAACCAGCAGATCATCGCTGCAAAGTTTCCTGAAAAATCTATTACCCGCCGCAATACAGGCTATGCACTGGATAGCCTTATTAATACTGTTCCTTTCGGCAATGCATCTGAAAACTTTAATTTTTGTAAACTGATAGCTGGCTCTGAAGGCACTTTGTGTTTTGTAACTGAAATAAAAGTAGGATTGCTGCCCCTGCCCTTGCCTTATAATGCCTTGCTAACTATCCATTGCAGCAGCCTGCGTGAAGCGATGATAGCCAACCAGGTAGCCATGCAACATGCTCCATACGCATCTGAACTCGTAGATAAATTTATTCTTGACTTTACCAAGTCGAACATTTCGCAAATGATTAACCGATTTTTTATCCAGGGTGATCCGGAGGCCATCCTTATGGTAGAATTCTTTGCCGAAACCTTGCCGGAAGCTGTATCGCTGGCAGAAGCGCTGGCATTTGATCTTAAAAAACAAAACATCGGTTATGCATACCCGGTATTAACCGGTACCGATATCAACAAAGCATGGGACGTAAGGAAAAGCGGATTGGGATTACTTCGCAATATGCCGGGTGATAATCAACCGGTAAACCTGATTGAAGACTGCGCAGTATCGGTAGCCGACTTACCAGAATATACAAATGATATGGCCGCAATGCTTAAAAGACACGGCGTATCCGCATCCTACTACGCACATGCCGGTGCAGGCGAGCTTCATATCGAACCTATGATAAACCTGAAAACGGCTGCCGGTAAAAAATTGTTCCGGCAGATATTGACGGATACTGTGGAACTGCTGAAAAAATACAATGGCTCCCTGAGCGGTGAACATGGTGATGGCCGGTTAAGGGGGGAGTTCATACCTGTACTTATGGGATCGGAAGTTTATGCGCTGTTTCGTGAAATAAAAGACATCTTCGATCCTCACCATATATTCAATGCAGGTAAGATAGTGGACACACCTCCAATGGATGAGTTTCTCCGCTATAATCCCGGACAAGATACCCCTGACATTCCTACAGTTTTTGGTTTCAGGCAGGAACAAAGTATATTAAGGCTCGCTGAAAAATGTTCAGGCTCGGGCGATTGCAGAAAGACAGCACTTTCAGGTGGAACTATGTGTCCCAGCTATATGGCTACACGGCAGGAAAAAGATACCACACGTGCGCGGGCAAATATTCTAAGAGATTTTTTAACCAACTCGGATAAAGCTAACCGCTTTAATCACGAAGAGATTAAGGAAGTAATGGATCTTTGCCTAAGCTGCAAGGGTTGTAAATCAGAGTGTCCTTCAGGTGTTGATGTAGCCAAAATGAAAGCTGAATTTTTGCAGCATTATTATGATGCCAATGGTACGCCCAGGCGTGCGAAGATGATTGGTAACATCTCCCGTTTAAATGGTATCGCTTCTAAAATGCCATCGGTTTATAATTTTATAATGAGCAACAAATTCAGCTCATCACTTGCAAAACAAGTAATGGGTTTTGCAAGGCAACGTCCATTGCCGTTACTCCATCCTTTTACATTTAAAAGCTGGTTTTATAAGTGGAAAAATACAGTTAAGCCAACTGCTGGCGGTGGGCAAAAAATATTATTTTTTGCTGATGAGTTCACTAATTATAATGATGTACAGACAGGCATTAACTTCGTAGAACTATTCACTGCTCTCGGTTATGAAGTGGATGTACCCGACCATGTGGAAAGCGGCCGTGCATTCCTTTCAAAAGGACTGGTTCGCGATGCACAGCAGATAGCTATAAAAAATGTAACATTGTTGTCTGAGGCCGTAGCATCAGGCACGGTACTGCTGGGAGTGGAGCCTTCCGCCATACTAACATTTCGTGATGAATACCTTGACCTGGTGCCGGATGAATTATTATCCAGGGCAAAGATGCTTGCTGCACAAACATTTTACGTAGATGAGTTTTTCGCTGCTGAAATTAAAAAGGGCAATATCAAAAGCGAACAATTTACTACTGATAAAAAAGAAATAAAACTTCACGGCCATTGTCACCAGAAAGTGTTGTCGGCATTGTCAGCAACCGTGCAAATGCTTTCATTGCCTGCCAACTACCGCGTTGAAACCATTCAATCGGGTTGCTGCGGCATGGCAGGTTCTTTCGGTTATGAAGCGGAACATTACGATGTTTCCATGAAGATCGGTGAGCTGGTATTGTTCCCGGCAGTGCGTCATTTAACTGATGAAGTATTAATAGCGGCACCTGGCACTTCCTGCCGCCACCAGATAAAAGATGGCACCGGAAAGAAAGCTAGTCACCCGGTAGATATTATGTGGGAAGCTTTGATTAAGGTATGAGGTATCAGGTATGAGGTTAAAATGCCTCTGTGCTCTCTGTGTTTCTTTTCTCTGTGCTCTCTGTGTTAAAAAAAATCTTATATATTAGTTATCCAAGTGCCTTCCGAACCTCCTTATAAAACACCGGCACTTTCAATTTCGGATCCCCGGCACCCAATGTTTCAATTGGCAAATAGCCATTATAACCCGACGACTTAATAATTGCAAATACCTTATCAAGATCTGTCTTCACCTCGGTGCCGTTAATATACATGTTCTCCTTGATCTGCCAGTTAACTGCATATTTAGAGGTTTGTGCTATCTGCCTGTAAGGATCTCCCGACCGGTAACTGCCGATATCCAATATCAACCCAAACCATTCTGAATTAACCTTCTTGATAATCGTTTCAACCTGGTCTGCAGTTTTAATAAAATCATTATGATTCTGAATGGCCACAATCACTCCATACTTTTTTCCATGCTCCGCACATTGCTGAATGTCTCTAACCATCCATTCAGTAACCTGGTCCCAACTGAAATCTTTAGGACTCTGAACACCTGAAAAAATCCTTATCACTGGGGCACCCAATTTAGCAGCAACTTCTATCCAGCTCTTTACCAGTTTTATATCTGCCTTTCTCTTATTTTCATCGGGATCAGTAAAGTCATTTTTTACTCCGGTACCGCTGATGTCAAGTCCCAGTAAAAAAGCTTTTCGTTTTAAATGATAGATATATTCATCCGAAGGAATACCGGGGTAACCAGGAAAATAATAACCTGTAAGATCAATAGCGTCAAAACCTGTGGCTGCAGTAAATTCCAGCAGTTCATCAAGATTCATTTTTGATTTAGTGAGCGGATCATTAAAAGAAAATGCGTTCAGACTAACCTTTAATCTTGTTCCTGACTTTGGTGTGGTGGTTTGCGCATAACCTTTCGCGTTATCATTAAGTATGATTGCCGTTGTAGCGGCTGGCAAAGCAATAAGTGTTTGTAAAAAGCGTCTTCGTTGTAAAATGTTTTCCATATAACAGCGGTTTGAATTATGTGTTATTTAGCCTTCAAATATATTCAATCAAATTAACCACTAAGGACACAAAGATAATCCACTAAGGGCACTAAAAAAGTATAACAGCATTCAGACTTATAATCTGCCATCAATATTGGTTTACCTGTTTAAATGCTTCCATATAACATCGTAAACATCTGTTCCTATTAAAGAATCATTTACCTGTTTACTATCGGTAATGAGTACAGGATGGAATTCAGCCGGAGTGTTAACCCTACCGTGAGATCCTTTAATTAATGTTGCATCTAAAGGTATTACATCCATCACATACCTGAAGCCTGCTTTCTTACGAAGCAGCTTGTAACCGGCACGTGCCTTGGATGTCATAAACATTTCTACCGGGTCATAACCAGGTTTTTTGTGAATATCCACCACACGTGCATAATCGGGCGCCACTGAATCATCCAGCCAGAAATAATAAGTGAACCAGCTTTTTTCGTCAGCTATTAAAACAAATTCTCCCGCTCTTTCATGATTTATATGGTACTGCTTTTGAGCTTCTCGATCAAGAACTAATTCTATACCTGGAACTTTCTCCAGGATACTTCTTACTTTTCCAGTAACCGCTTCATCATTTATATAAACATGCGCTACCTGGTGATCAGCTACCACGAAGGCTTTGGATGCTCCAGGGTCAAGTAGTTCCAAACCTCTTTCAATACGGATGCCTAATAATCCGTTTTCGCGAAACAAACGATTAAGGTGAATTGGATTACTTACCGGTGCTATGCCATATTCTGAAAGGAGTATAACGGCTGCCCCTTTCTTCTGGTAAAATTCAACCAGGCTCATTACAACGGTATCAATCTCAAGCAGCTCCTTAGATATTTTTGTAAAGTCGGGTCCGAATTTTTGCAGGCAGTAGTCAAGATGAGGTAAATAGATCAATGTTAATGTAGGATCATAACGGTCATCAGTAAAGGCAGACGCGTCTGCGATCCATTGTGTTGACTTTATATTGGCACCCGGTCCCCAAAACTGGAATAAAGGAAACTGGCCGAGCTTTTGTTGCAGCTCATCGCGCAGTTCCGCAGGATGCGAATAACAATCAGGCATCTTACGGCCATCAGCAAGGTAATTAGGACGGGGTGTTACGGAGTAGTCTGCGGTTAAATACATATTATACCACCAGAATATATTGGCGCAGGTGAAATCAGGATCTACCTTTTTTGCTTTGTCCCAAATCTTTTCTCCTTGCACGAGCTTGTTGGATTGCTTCCAGAATTTCACTTCACAATCTTCACGGTCGTACCAGCCATTTCCAACGATACCATGTTCATTAGGCCATTTGCCTGTTAAGTAGGTTGATTGTGCCGAAGTAGTGAGGGCAGGTAGCACTGGGTTGATAGTAGCAAGATTGCGGCTGCTAATGTAGTTTTTTAAAAACGGTGTATGTTCTCCGATGAGGGAAGATGATAAGCCAACAATATCAATAACAACGGTTTTCTTCATGGGGCAATTTAATGAATTAGAGATTGCTTAAACTATGATTCAAGCTTTGTTAAAACCCACTCCAGCTCCCGGATGATAGATTGCTGTATGGGAGCTTTCAATTCATCTGAAAGAACCTCCCAGGTATAAGTCTCAACTTCCAGATGTGTGGTTACAGGATTTTTAACATGTATTGCTAACATTTCCACAATATCATCCTGTGTAGATTCTAACAACCCGAAATTCTTTTCAAAAACAGGTACATGAAAATGAGCCCGCCACTCGACCACTGAAGTATTTTCAGCATCCGCTAATGCCACCGGCAAATCCCGGTAACGCAATAAACTATTGCCGTTAGTTCTTGCCACTACCTGGTGCAGATAGACCGGCTCATTAAATTTGGCGAAGGCAGCCGCTTTGGAAGACCTTGAAGAGGGATCCATCAATGCTTTCAGTGCAGCACTGATCTGTATCTTACCAATTTTAATACCTTTTTCATTAAGTGTGTTAACCATTGCTGCGTGTGGTTCATAGCCGATCGCAAAATGGCAGACATCATAACATAAACGGATATGCGCTTTTATCAGCAGTGCCGACTCACCATCCGAGACAGCATATCTTTCAGTAAAAATGGGAATGCCTGCGGGCAATAAATAATTTTCATACCAATCAATAAATTCCTGCCCATTTTCCAATATTCCATCCGGCTCAGGTTCTATATCGAGATGAAGCAATCTACCCGTTGCAGTAGAAATAGCAATCAAATATTCAGCAATCTTCAGGATGTTATCAGTAGCAGATTTTTTTGCCAACTCCAGATCACCTGAAGATTTAAACCAATGCCGGTAACTTAAAGGAGAAGTGGAGATTCCTCCATCCATATCTTCCGGAAGAATCTGAGATAAAATTTCAAACAACCGGAGTGTATAATTCAACCGCTCGGCAGTAGTCCAGTCGGGAGCATGAACCTGGTCTTTAACATGGGTCTGGTGAAATTCACCGTAAGGAAAACCATTCATGGTAAAAACATAAACTCCGTTATCGGCAAGCCATTGTTTAAACTCAGCTAATTTCTCTTGTTTTATCAATTCCAGACTGGCAACACTTGATAACCGCAAACCAAGGCCCATCGGCTTGTCTGGACAAAGACTGGCTTTAATACCAGGGAAGTTACGCTTCAATGCAGCAAAATGATCTTGCCAGCTTTCACCTGAATGTATATTAGTGCAGTATGTTAAATGTCCATGATTAGTTATCATTAAAGTAAACAGTTTAAACGTGAAATTTAAAAACTAGAGATCAGGTATACTTCAATTTCTCAGCGGCTTTTTTAAGTAAATCTGTATTTATTGCATGTACTTCCTCTCCTTTACCAATTGCACTGAGCAGCATGATTGTTAGCTGTCCGCCTAAATGCTCCTGAAATTCCTGCAAACCCATAATGATAGGACTGGTTTCACCATCTACATTCATTAACGGATGAAACAATGAAAAGCCTAATGTTTTAAGTACGCTTACAATGCGATCATATTCCGCTTCCGGCAAACGACCAGACAAGCAGGAATACAAGCTATCCGATGCGATACCCATTGCTACCGCTTCGCCATGAGTTACTTCAAAGTTGGAAAGCTGCTCCAGTTTATGTGCGCTCCAATGCCCGAAATCCAATGGACGTGATGATCCGCTTTCAAACGGATCGCCGCTGGAAATATGTTTCATGTGGAGTTCAGCACAACGTTTTATAAGGTATTCCATAGCAGGCTTTTCACGGTTAACTAAATTTAGCGCCGTAGCTTCTATCCACTCAAAAAAAGTTTTGTCCTTTATCAATGACACTTTAACTGCTTCGGAAATACCTGAACGCCAGTCGCGGTTGCTAAGAGTAGTTAAAAAATTGTAGTCATTAAAAACTGCAAGTGGCGGGGCAAATGTGCCAAGGAAGTTCTTTTTATTTTTATAATTTACACCGTTCTTAACGCCTACACCTGAATCATTTTGGGAGAGCACTGTAGTAGGTATTCTTATATGTTTAATTCCCCTGTGCGATACTGCTGCTGCATAACCGGCAAGATCAAGGATCGAGCCCCCACCAATAGCCGCAATATAAGAATGACGGTCTATGCGGTAATTGTTTACTGCATCAACTATCTTATCAAAATGTTTAGTTTCATTTTTAGCCATTTCGCCACCGGGTATCAGCAGAATATCTTTAACCAGTTCTACTGTTTTGTATTCATTGAAATAGCCGGCAATCTGTTGTAAGAGATTGGCGTGATGATTTGCTACATTTTGATCTACGATAAAAATGATTTTTCTATTTTCTCCTTCTACCTGGTTATCTGATAAGAATTCATTGAATAAAGTATTGGAGAGATCAAAGAGTCTGTTAGTGAAATAAACTCTGTAATCGAATGTAACATTAAACGATTGTTGTAAATAATTCATATGCAAGCGAGATAATACGATTGGAATGCGGTGAAGTTAGAAAATTTACAATTAATGACCGGTTAAAAGGTGCTCTTAGCTTTCAGCTATCAGCTATCAGCTATCAGCTTGATTAAACCCCAAAGGGGTGAAATGATTATAGAATCAAACTATCAAGTTCAAACGCGAACCCCGGAGGGGTGGCATAGGGCAATACAGACGGTCAATAATGCCACCCTTTCAGGGTTCGCGTTTCATATTTTATCATTTGCTATAATCGTGTCACCCCTTCAGGGTTTATAACCTCATACCTGATACCCCATACCTCTTCACGTTATCGCAAACATTTTACCCAGCTTTATAGATAAAGGTAATAACAACACAATCAAGATAGCAGCATAAATAGAACCAAACGCTGCGGCCCAGGCGGCATTCATAAGGATAAGCGCAATCACACCTGCTTTTACTGCTCTACCTATATTCCTTCCAACCGGTTCGCGGATTGCCGTAATCAACGGCCTGAAGATCATCCAGGCGAATGGTAATAGAAAAAATAAACTATAAAGAACCGTTCCTTTTCCAAAAGAAAAATACAATATAAACCCTATCACAAGGCTGTATAATAAACAAGCCAAATATAAAATAGTCCGGCTGCCGCCATGCACTTCTCCCCTGCTGATCATTGTTATAGATGCAATATAAATAATAGGTATGGCGGCGAGTCCCCACCATGAATATAACGCTGAAGGAAGTATGCTGATGCCTAATAAAAGATTTAAACCACGGCACAGCCCCATATTCAGCGGCCCTATTACCGTATGATGTTTGCTCCAACGGTTATACACAAGTGCTGCTATTGCAATTAAAAAAGCGATAACACCTGATATATAATTCGATAAAAAAGCAGTAAGTATTCCACCAACTAATAAACCACCTCCCAATAACGAAGCTTCACGGACGCTTATCAATCCACTGGGAATTGGCCGTTCAGGCCGTTCAATTTTATCTAACGCTGAATCAAAAACATCATTAAATACTACCCCGCCTCCATATAAGCCAATAGTGGACAGGCATAGTAATAATATGTTGGCAACATACCCGGTTTGAAAAAGTTGTGTTCTGAACAATCCTGAAATAGCAATACCGGCAAGTACATCAGCTACGGAGGTAACAATATTAGCAGGGCGCATCAGGCGCAAACATCCTGTTGTTTTACTCAATGGCGGTTTTTAACGGATGATAATAGAAGACTTGTCAATTCTTGGTTGCTGACCGCCTCTTAAAATAGTATTTCCTTCAAATTTCTGGCTTTGGTCAACACCTTTTATGGAAGAAAAATCCTCTTCATTAATCTGGCCGCTTTGTCCAAAAGCGGTGATAGCATTTCTGTAGGTAACTTTTTCAATATCTTCCACACTGATTCCGCGAAGCTTCATCAAAGCTGCGGTTTTAGGAACAGCAAGGGGATCACTGATTCCCCAGTCTGCTGCGGAATTAACAATGATGCGTTCCGTACCATAATGTTTTACAATCTCTACCATTCTTTCATTACCCATCTTTGTAAAAGGATATATTGTAAATGCTGCCCAGAAGCCTCGGTCCAACACATCTTTCACCGTTTCTTCATTGTTATGATCTACTATAACCATATAAGGATCCAGTCCATGTTCCAGGGCAATATCCATACTCCGTTCGGTTCCGTTTTTTTTATCACGGTGAGGGGTATGTATTTGAACAGGCAGTTCCGCTTCTTTGGCAAGGTTTAATTGTAAGCGGTAGTATTTATCTTCGGCTGCTGTCTGATCATCGAAACCTATTTCACCCACACCTACCACCCCTTCTTTATAAAGAAATGAGGGCAGTATTTGCATTACCTGTTCAGCAAGGCTTTCATTGTTAGCTTCTCTTGAGTTAAGCCCAATAGTGCAATAATGCTTAATTCCAAACTGCGATGAGCGAAACCGCTCCCATCCGATGAGACTGCTGTAATAATCACGGAAGGTATCAATTCCCGTACGTGCCTGGCCAAGCCAGAATGTGGGTTCAATGATGGCTACTATACCTGCGTCGGCCATTGCCTGGTAATCATCCGTAGTGCGCGAGGTCATATGTATATGAGGATCAAAAAACCGCATGCCTTTATTACCGGATATATTAAAATCATTTTCAGTATCCTTTTGGATGTCTTTTTCGTTATTAGAAGGGCAGCAACACATAATAAAAATCGGATTTAATATAAACAATATCGTTACAGCGAATTCCAGTTTAATTGATTTGATTTTACAGCCTCAAGCATCAGGGGTTCCTTTTCAAGCAGGTGTTTTGCCGGTTCATAGTCACTGTGGTAACAAGCCAATATGGCGGCACGCCTTACTGTTACATGTGCATCATCAAATAATTTTTCTATGTCATTAATAGAATTCTTATCAAGGAACTTTGAAACCAATCGCCATAATTGCGGGTTAACCATACGGTGCGCAGCCTGCCGTTCATGAGCATAATTTATAAGTATCAATGAAAGTGCCTTATTTGATCTTTTATCCAAACCCATTATGCGATTGATATCCTTATCGGTAAAAAATGCTTTTAACACCAACTGGTTCCAGGAAGGTTCATCAAGATACTGGTAAGGATAAGGATTTTCATACATGATAGCTTCCAGCACTGTCCCGATATTAGATCTGATACCTTCAGTAGTACGGAACTGCCATGTTTCAGGATATGCAAATACCGGCAAAGCAGCATACAAAGCTGAGAGCTCATTCATTTCCGCGTGCCTGAAAAGACTTTCTATGTGATTATGATAAAAACTTTCATCCGCAGCATCTACCTGCAACAGAAGCCATAACCTGCACAATTTATCCAGTGGCCAATTTGTAATAGTAAATCCATTATATAATTGGTTTATCCGGTATAACTCATTTGCTGATACATCAATAATTAATCTTCCTGTTTTTCTTGGAACTGCGGCAAAGGAAGCACTTAAAGTTGTAGTATTAGTTTCTTCCTGAATCAGCTTTCCCTTTTCTTTAAGCCATTGAAATGGTTCCTGCTTTAGATGCCGTTGAATAATAACGAAAAGCATTGTTCCCAATAATGTACCGTTGTTTTCCTCCATAGTATTTACTTAGCAATAAAATAATTAATAGCCAATGCAGCAGTAATTATAAGCAGTCCAAAAAATTCTCTTGTCTTTTCGATATAAGGTTTAGTTGCCTGCATACTTTCTACAATGCTGGGCTTTTTATACACTGTTATCCAATCGCGCACGCCGTCTTTTGAAAAGAAAAGTTGAATAGCGTAAATAAGATAAAAACCAATTGCCACCAGGTAGATCATTGGATAGTAATATTTAAAAGCGGCTAATCCGCAGCAAATGGCCGCCACCAAATAAATAGGTACCCAAAGCCATGAGTCTTTATCATTTAAGTTGACGTAGGCAAACAAAATAAATGAAATACAAAAGAAGCCGTTTAAAATGGTTAAACCCATGAGTAGATTTTTATTGGTTGAGGTTTATGTCTCTTAGTAGACTTTTTAATGTTTAAAGTTTTGGCGTTTACGTTCCCCACCTTTTTAAGGAGGGGACGTTGAGTAACGATGCGAAGCACGTTGCCCAACGGGGGTGGTTACCGACTGAAATTTTATTGGTAGATAACACTAAAATGCCCGCTGGTACTCACGATAACTAAACCTTATTCAAACACCCCCAAGTGCAATAACCACCCCCGTTAGGTTACGTGCTTCGCAACGTAACTTAACGTCCCCTCCTTGAAAAGGAGGGGAACGTTCAAAAATTTCGGTCAGTCCGCATTTCTAACCTAACCACAAATTTATCAGAATATCATTAAACTATCCCCCAAAATTTTTAACCAGCCCTCACCTGGCCATCGCCACGGATCAGCCATTTATAACTTGTTAATGCATCCAGACCCATCGGGCCGCGGGCATGCAATTTTTGTGTGCTGATGCCGATTTCTGCCCCAAGGCCAAATTCTCCGCCATCAGTAAATGCTGTAGAAGCGTTTACATAAACAGCCGCAGCATCAACAGCCTGCAAAAATTTTTCGATATGTGCGGCATCTTCCGATATAATTGCTTCACTATGCTTTGAACTATATTTATTTATATGATCCAGCGCCTGCTCCAGGTTACTGACAGTTTTTATAGACAGCTTTAGCGACAAAAACTCGGTGCCAAAATGTTCTTCACCTGCAGGGTTGAGCAGGTAAGGAAGATAATTTCCTAACAGTGCCTTAAAAGAAGGTGGGTCTGCAAATATCTCCACGCTTTTTTCTTTCAAAGGCTTTAATAATTGAGGTAGAATATCAAGCCTGTCTTCATGAATGATTAGACAATCCAGGGAATTGCAAACACTTACACGCCTGGTTTTAGCATTGAAAATTATAGCAGCTCCTTTTTCAGGATCGCCTGTTTCATCAAAATATGTATGAACGATACCAGCACCTGTTTCAATTACCGGAATTTTAGCATGCTCCCTAACGTAATTGATCAGCGCCTGGCTGCCTCTTGGAATAACTACATCCACCCAACCGGTTGCTTCCAGCAGCACCGTTGCTGCGTTTCTCCCGGCAGGCAGCAGGTTTACAATATCCTCATTCAAACCATGTTTACTCAACACAGTTTTTATAACCTGTATCATTGCAATATTAGAAAATTCTGCATCGCTGCCACCTTTTAAAATACAGGCATTACCAGTTTTAAAACATAATACAAAAGCATCACAGGTAACATTAGGCCTGGCTTCATAAATTATTCCTATAACACCTATCGGGACGGCAACCTTTGATATGTGAAGATTATTACTCAGTGTAGTTTCCGATAAGATATTTCCAAGCGGGGAAGACAAGGTTACTACTTTACGAACATCATTTGCTATTAATGCTATCCTATCCCTGCTAAGCAGCAGGCGGTCATAACGTGCATCTGCTTCCGGCATGTTAGCTACATCCTTTCCATTCTCACTTAGTAATAAAGATGATTGCTCCAACAGGCTTTCAGCCAGATCTGACAACACCTTATTTATTTTATCCGGGGTAAGCGAACTCATCTGCCTGCTTGCCTCCCGCGTAGCTGAAAAAAGTTGCTGGTAATCCATATCAATGATTTTCCTGACTTAAATATAAATAATCGTAGTGCACCAATGGTTTCTGATTTTTTTGCCCAACCAGCTCAAGCGCTTTTTCTGAATTGTATTCCGCAATTCCCAAGCCTATTAATCTTTCTTCTTCATCCATTATTTTAATGATATCCTTTTTTTGAAAGGCTCCTGTTATGCTGATAATACCAATTGGCAACAAGCTGGATGCTTTTGATCCGGTTAATGCTGTTTTTGCACCTTTGTTTATTGTAACCATCCCTTTTGAATAAGTATCTGTATGTGCTATCCATCTTTTTTTTCCTGAAACACCTTTGAAAGGTAAAAACATAGTATGCCGGATACTGCCTTCGAGGATCTTTTGAAGCACCCCTTCAACTGTTCCGTTACCAATATGAACAGCTATGCCCAATTGGGCTGTTTTACTCGCCATAAAACATTTAGTAAGCATTCCCCCACGACCAAAATTAGATTTTTTTGTGGTGATCATAGCCGAGAAATCAGTCATTGACGGATCTACCTGTTCAATGATGGAGGAATTTTCATTGGAAGGATCACCGTTGTAAAGACCGTTGACATTAGTAAGAATAATGAGTGCATCTGCATTTATCATCGAAGCAATCAATCCGGCCAGCTCATCATTATCGGTGAACATCAGTTCGGTAATAGAAATAACATCATTTTCATTAACCACCGGGATGATATCATGTTGCAATAAGATCTCGAAACAGTTGTTCATATTGCGGTAATGCAGCCTGTCGCGAAAATCGTCTTTTGTTACCAGCACCTGAGAACAAACCAAATCATGTTTTTTAAAAAGCTCTGAATAATTATTAATAAGCGCTACCTGTCCTACTGATGCCAGCAATTGCCTGGCAGCCACCACATCTGATTTAGCTTTTACTTTTACAAGGCCCTTACCAGCCGCTACTGCTCCTGATGTAACAACTACCACCTGAATACCCTTCTTTTTTAAAGCGGCTATTTCATTTGTAAGAAGCGTCATCCTTTGCATGTCGGGTAAGCCATTCTCTTTGCTTAATACATTAGAACCTATTTTTATCACCAGCTTTTTGTACAATGGTTAATTGTTAATTGTTAATTGTAAAACTATGCAATTTAAGAAAACCCATAAAGCACAGTATTAATGGTTAATTATTAATGGTTAATTATTAACGGAAAGATTTTGTTTAATTAAAATATTTGGTGCGATTAACAGTGGCAAGATTATGAGTAAATTCGTTTCTCAGAAAGTAAATTAACCATTAACCATTAACCATTAACCATTAATAATTAATCATTAATCATTAATAATTCATATGCCCGATTTCCTTCCTGAAGTATGGCTGCGGGGACCGAGCCAAGAGTTTCCTTTACTACTTCAACCTGTTGCTCACGCGCTGCTTCAAGCCAGGGAGGAAGTAATGGAATTAATGGCAGGATTTAATGATGCGCTTCTTTGGCAAAGGCCGGCCGGACTAGCATCTGTTGGTTTTCATCTGCAACATCTGGCTGGAGTGGCTGACCGCCTTTATACATATGCCAGGGGTGAAGCGCTTAATGCAAACCAGATGCATGATCTTACATCTGAAAAAAATGCGCCTTATCCTGAATCCAGGTCAGAAGAGCTGGTTATAAGATTCAATCTGCAAATAGATAAATGCCTCGATCAACTAAAATCTACAAAGGAGCAAACTTTAACGGAATACCGTACAGTGGGTAGGGCAAGCCTCCCATCAACCGTTATAGGATTGCTGGTACATTCGGCAGAACATACAATGCGGCATGTTGGGCAGCTGTTGGTTACCGTTAGGGTGCTACAGGCTGCCAAAGAAAACTTATAAATTTTTATTAAATAATTTATACAAAAAGGCCACTAAGAATTCTTAGTGGCTTTTGACGCTTGCCTGCGTCATCAGATTATTTTTATGAACATTCGGTTAATTGTTAATAACCGAAGGTGTCCATGATTGATCTGCAGATTGCATGAATACCTCCTTTTCTTTGGTGAGAAACAAAATTACAAAAAAATTTAAAACGAAGAAATTTTAAGGAAAGAATATCTAGACTTAAGTTAACTCTAAAGTGATGCGTTCTACTTTCTGCAGTCAGCTGTCAGCAGTCTGCAAATCAATGTGTAGTATGTTTCCTCCTGATACCTGATAGCTGACGGCTGATAGCAAATACGTCAATTTACACTTAACTTAACACTTTATAAATTTTTTAATTACAGCAAAAGTTACAAAATTTTTTTACTATCGGTAATGAATACACGGGTGCTCACGAGGAAAGTACCACCATTATTATCTTTGTACTTCAGATCCACATAAAATGCATTATAGCCTTTTTGAGGAAAGGGTTCCGTAACAGTAATGGAAGATTTTTGAGCACGCCCAAGACTTTTTGACTTCCATTTATCATTGCGAAAATCAAGGTCTTCAGAAGCAGCTGACCATAAAATTATGTCAACAAGTTTACTGGCAGTTGTTGAAATAGTAAGTGATACCTTACCTGCGCCTGCAGTTGTTTTCCAATTACAGGCAGGGTAATCCTGATGATTAATAGTGATTCCAAAAAAAGCGCCTAATCCTTCAAAAGCCTGATTACCATCGCCAAGGTTATGGCCGGCATTGGGTACATAGTTAATCAGGTACCTGCCAGGGATGCTATCAATATAATTTTTAACGTTATCTATCACCCAGTATTCATCGTTGGTACCCATAAACAGCATCTTTGGCATAGCAAGATCTTTTCGGTAAGAGTAAGGATCGATCATAGTATTTAAAGCAGTTCCTGATGCTGTATGAGCTTCCTGCGGAATACCCAAGTCCACATAATCTTTAATTTGTATGCTGTATTCTTTCCAGGTTTTAATCTGGTAATCGAGACTGACTGGCATATTTAAAATATCGATAACCATGGGGGCAATTGCTACTACCCGCTTATCATTGGCACCAGTAAGCCAGGTTGTCCATCCACGTTTTGAAGCTCCTGATACAACGAAGTCTTTAATATTCTTGTGTAAACTTTGTTTGGAAAAAGATTGAATGGCATCCATTGCACGAACCGCACTTTTAACCATTGGAAAAAGTAACGGCCATGTATAATCACCGTCTTTTATAAAATTATGAAGTGTGTAAGAGATCAATGCATCCTCCGTAAGATTGCCGTATAACGGTTGATTGGGAGTTTGTCTTAAAACCGCTGTAATGGCTTTGTTGGCAGCTGCAATAGTGCTCATGCCTTTATACAAACCATCACCAGGACCATTCCAGTTTGGCAGGCCGTCTTTTAGCGAACCTCCTGTAATGAATAATAAAGCTTCATCATGCTGAACAACGGGTGGCACTAAAACAGTTAACTGATGCGTCCAGGTATACGTTCGCCAGTGTTGCGAGGTTAACAATAAATCATAAGCTTTTACTGAACCGATATTAAACGAATCTTTAAGCTCCCAGTGAAAAACCGTGTCCTTGTTATTCAGATAGCTTTTAAGCGCATTTGCCGGAGTAACCAGTTGTGCGGTAGTAGCTAAATAAAATAATACTGCAATGCAGGTAGTAAGTTGTGGCAATCGTTTTTTCATAAAAAGTATATATTGTTAAGTTAAATGTAAATTAACGTATGCGCTATCAGCCTTCAACAATCAGGTATCAGGAGGAAACTTAATATACATTGATCTGCTGACTGCTGATAGCTGACTGCTGAAAGCAGAACGCGTCACTTTGGAGTTAACATAACAATAGTTTATTTTAAAAGATTAAAATCAACTACACGCCGCAGGTACTTTTTGTCCTGAATTATCCAGGTAACTTCATAGCTGCCCTTGTCTTCCTTATTCAGCATGTATATATACATGGTACGTTTGTCAGGAGAAAAATAAACACTGTTTAAAGTTCTTTCCGTTCCGGAAGCATCTTTATAAATGAAGCTTGGGTTATAAAGATCAAAATATGCGATAGGTGGTATGGATACTGTATCCTTACCTACCAGTACCGATACATATTCGATAGTGGTTTTAGGCACTTTTCCGTAATTACCATAGTAAGGCTTACCATTAATTTTTATAAGAAACTTTTCTTCATAATAGCTTAATTTATGTTTCGCCGGATTGAACATACCGGCTTTAACAGTAACGGATACATTATTTCCTTCAAACTTCATGAAGTTATTGCCATAGTCTGTCATAGGAATACTTTTTAAAGGCAACTTTCCAACGCTTTCATCAATGCCTGCCATGGCAAAAGCAGCAATATCACTTCTTAGATCTTTTTCCCGCATTTTGGAAAAATTATCTTTTTTACTACGTCCATCCGGAGTATCATCCTGTGCTATTACAACAAAACATGTAAGCATACATATGATACTAAAAAAATTACGCATGATCATTTAATAATGGTTAATTGTTAATTGTTAACGGTAAATGATTAATTAGGAATATTAATGATAGATAGGAATGGTTGCGCCTTGCTGATAGCTGACGGCTGATAGCTGACAGCTATTCCAGTAAGATAATTTCCTTTTTATAATCGTATTGTAAATCATCATGAAGCAATAGCACCAGGATGTTTATTTTTTTTATTTGTCTTTCATATAAATTTTTGAGGGAAGTATTTTTATTATAGGGTATGTTATGTTTTTTTACATTTTTACAAAAGTGGATCAGCATTTCAAGTTCGGATTGTTTGGTGCCGGTATGCCTGCTATATTTACTGATAGTTCTCAATATCTTTCTAAGTGATTTTTTTATAAAGTAAGCGTTATTGCTGTTAATTTCATCAAATGAATCGTCCATTTCTTTTTTTGCATTTTCAATAAAAGACTGTTCATCATGCGCTTCGAATAGAAGATAACTTAATAGTTCTTTGTTTTCTTTTTTGTATTTGGCCAGTCGCAGACAGATTTCTAACACTTTTGACTCTGGCAGGTTTGAGAGTTCTTCTTTGATAGTTTGTATAGTGGCCGGTTGCATTGTTACTCGTAATAAGTATGTAAAAAGGCGCAGCTAAACCTATAAGGTTGGCGTTTTAGGTTAAAGAAGTTGCTATTCAAACCTTATAGGTGACAGCTAGGATTCGCCTTCATTCACCTATAAGGTTTAAATTGATTCTGCTTAAATTTGAGAATCTAAACCTTATAGGTGTAACTGCAGGTTTTTCGAAAATTGTCAAAATCATAATCCTTCTTTTTCCAGCTTTGCAATGCGCGCATAAATTTCAAGCATTGCTGCCTGATCCAACAAACTTTTCTTTTGTTTCGTTCCGATAAGATTTTCTTTATCCCTTTCTTCATTCCAAATCCTGTCAGCATCTTTAATAAAAGCCTGCAAATATTTTTTATCCTTATCTACTTTATATAATTCGATATAACCACGCATTAATACTGCATTGAACCAATAGTTGCCTGGGAATTTGCCTTTATAAAAATATTGTAAAGAGGCATTTGCAACTCTTTGTGCCTCTGCTAAATATTCCTTGTTCTTAGTAATATTATATAAAAGCACCGCACTTTGTAACATGGTACCCGTGTTATAAGTAAAAGTAGCCCTGCCAATCCTTTCACCGGGAATTTTTATATTATCATAATAAATGCCTTCCGGGTTTTGCAATTTAATTTTTGTCCATTCATAAATCATAACCGCCGTATCAAGATAAGTTTTTTCTTTCTCAACAAGATATAATTGTAAAGCCAGAATTACACCAGGTCCGTTGGAACAAGTGTTTTTAGTAGTATGATCTCCTTCCTTCCAATACAATCCACCACCAGCCGCTGTATCATAACCCGACATCATGAACCTGTATATTTCCCTGGCTACATCTAAATATGTTTTTTTCTTTGTGCGGTTATAAGCGTCTATGCATGCTAATCCTATCCACTGGTTATCATCATAAAAACGATCACCACCACCTTCTTTTACAACATAGGAATCGTAACCGGTAACGGGTGGTTTATTGCTTCGATATAAATAGATTGCTTCCATCACCGGGTTCATAGTATTCTGGTTGCGTGTCAAGGCATCCATCTCATTTGCTCCTTGAATTAACCCGCATAATGGCCATAGGTAAGAATGTTTTTTTTCCTTCTGAACCGAATCATTTGTTTCCCGGTATAGATAATTTGGCTGATCATAAAATATGCGGTTAATATTCTTATAAATTGTTCCGGCCCTTTGTTCACTAACCGTAACGGACCGCTGCGCTTTAGCAAGCGAAATGAACAAACAAACAAAACATAAGCAAGATGCTAATTTCATAATGACTATTTATAGTAATGATTAATAGTTTAAGTTCAATCTATAAAGATTATCAATGTTATACGTTCATTACACCAATCTTGTTTCCTTTCCAATCCGGAAATAGAATCTGGTCGCTGCTTATTTTCAAATGTTTGTCTGCCACTTCGCCAAAGACAGCCCGGAAATCTGTGGTAACAGCAAGGTCCCTTCCATCTTCCAGGTTTTCCGGTGCTAAAGGTTTGATAGTACCATGAACCATCCCACCCTGCACATCATTACCCAAAATAAAGTTGCAGGAAGCACGACCATGGTCAGTTCCGCCCGTTCCGTTTTGTTTTACCGTGCGACCAAATTCAGTCATGGTCATTACCGTAAGGTCATCCTGGTATGAGTCAAGGTCTGCCCAGAAAGCAGTGATGCTGTTACTAAGGTCGGCAACGTTACGGGCGAAAATGCCTGTTTGAGCGCCCTGGTTAAAATGAGTATCCCAACCTCCGGATTCAGCAAAAGCCACTTCGAGGCCTACATCCATTTTAACAAGCTGTGCTATCTGCTTCAAAGAATTTCCTAACGCGCTTGTTGGATATACAGCATTATTCGCAGGTTGATAATTACGCGTATCTGTCTTCTGCAACATTTTAACCGCATCAAAACTTTCTTTGCCGGTTTCTTTAAGCAAGCCTGAAGAAGTTTGATCATACAGATCTTCAAAGCTTTTGGCAGCCATACTCGCACCCGATGGATTTCCTCTCATCTGTATGGAAAAATCCTGAAGATTACTGATTGCAACGGAAGGATTATCACCATAAAAAGAACGAGGCATGGAAGAAGTTAAACTTACTGCACGGAATGGTGTGGCATCGTGGCCAAGCAGGCCTACAGCCCGGTTCAGCCATCCGCTTGCAGTTCCCTTATTGAACGGGGTACCAGATTCCATATAATCCTGTGCATCAAAATGTGAACGGGTATTGTTTGGTGACCCGATTCCATGAACAATCGCCAGTCTTTTCTCGCGGAACAATGGTTCAAAAGCTTTCATTGAAGGATGAAGCCCGAAGCGGCCATCAAGATCAATTAACGATGTTGATTGTGCGCTTTTTTCCGCTGGTATAAACAATCCCGGCCTTGCTTTTTTAAGGTATTCATCCGTAAATGGTGTAACAGCCATCAATCCATCCATAGCGCCACGCTGAAAAATGCAAACCATTATTTTTTTCTTCTTGTAGGGAGCTATTATTTTCCTGCTATTTGCTGCACGTGCCACAAAAGCAGGCACCCCTCCTACTCCGATTCCAAACAGAACCAGTCCACCTGATTTTAGAAACCCTCTTCTTGATATCATGAAACAAATTTTAAATGATATAATTATCAGCAGTCAGCTATCAGCTATAAGGAAATCAATGCCAGTTATCTTCCTGAAAGCTATCCCTTCTTTGCTAAGCTACGGCGGTTGAATATTGGATATTTAAAGCTTTGATTATTACTTACACTCATCTACCTGCGTTGATATTCCGGCGAACCGATAATAATACCTACTACCTGCGACAGCATAGAGTTGTTTAGCTTCGCTATCTGCGTAGCTGTGTGACCGTTATCTGTTTGATTTGGTTTAACTGGTTTTCCATGTAGCTTTTTATCCTTAATATCTTCGCCCATCATCACATCTTCATTATTTATTATGCCGGCACTGGCTGTTGCTACAGTTTTACCTGCTGCCTGGTTTACTTTTTTATCAAGTTCCGGATCGTTAAGCAATGGCGTAAGACGCTTAATAGTTTGATCAAGATTTCTTTCAGGCATAAACAGTTTGCTATACACTAGCAGCGCTGCCTGAGCACTTTCCGGTTCGTGATGATCGTTTAAAGATATAAGATCGAAACTGATGCCCGGTATCCGTTGTGAAGCAAGAGCCAATCCGAAATTCATTCGGTTAAGTAAAGAACCGGTATTGATCCAGTATTGCCCCTTGTCAGGAAACCCTGTAGGCGCCTGGTAAAAATACATTTTCTGTCCCATTCTACTGATCCAGTTAAATAGTTGATAAGGCTGTTTAATATCAGCATTAAGACTGCGAACAGCGCTTATACATAATTCAAAAGGCGATTTTGTTTTTTCGCGTAATATTTCCTTCTGCCAGAATTCAGGTGACGAAACCATTGTTATAAGTACCTGCCGCGTATCTCCATCTTTATCCATAAATGTTTTAACCATTTTATCGATCAATGTCTGAGGTGGATTGTCGCTAACAAATCTTACAGCAATTTTTTTTGATATAAACTTAGCGGTAGAAATACTATGGGCCAGCATGTGTAAAAGCTCCACCCCTTCTTCATAGCCTCCGTTTGCTGGGAATTGTTTTCCTAAAATCGTTTTCTCCTCTTTGTCGTGACGATTAATGGCGAAGAGAAAATCGCCCTGGTGTACAAATCCGCGTTCTGCCAACTTATCTTCACCCACGCGTTCAATGATTTTTTTTAAAGCATTACTGTTTCCATAATCACTTAACGGATACACTGTCCAACCTGTTAGTACTCTGGCTGCCTGGGTTACATCCTGCTGTGTATAACCACCATCTACACCAAGGGTATGCAACTCCATAACCTCACGTGCATAATTTTCATTGAGTCCGGCCGCCTTTTTTGCCTGCGGAACTTTCTGCGCCATTGTATTTTTGCCAGCAGATGAGTCTTGCTGATCCATCATAGCAGCGGCTTTCATTTGGATCAAACGGTTTGCAGGCCGGGCATCTGCATTTTCAGCGGAGCTGCTAAAGTTATCAAGGTAAAACAGCATGGCGGGAGATTTTGCCGTCGCCAAAAGAATGTCTTCAAATTTACCAAACACATTGGGCCGAATCACATCGCGCTCGTATGCCGGGATAAATTCCGCGCAATCTTTTTTAGTAATGGAAACATTAAAATGGTTGAACCAGAAATCCGTGAGTATTTCCTGTAACTGGTTACTGGTATATGCTGCCCTTAAGATCTTCTGGTTAATAAATTGGCGGTATAATTCCTGTTGCGGCTTTAAGCCTTTTTGTTGCATATAAGCCGCTAACTGGTTGCGGTATTCTTTTTTATCTGATTTGTTAATGGAGTCTTTATCAATTACCCCTTCCCTGATTGCCATGCGCAATACTTTAGGCACGCGTGGAAAAGTATTAACAATTTCAGTGTTCGACATTTTCAGTGTTTCAAATCCTGAAAGTCTGAAATTAAGGGAATCATCCGGAAGGTTTGCGGTCAATTGTTGTTCAAACCATTTTTCCAGGCCGGTATTTACCACCTCATTTATCTGACCTGGTGTAGGTCCATAAGTAAAGCGGCTTAATAAATGTGCTGCTGCTTGTTGCTCGGTGAGACCGGCTTTTTTATAAGGGAATTTTAAAGAAGCGAATTCCGGTTTAGTGCCCATAAAAAAGGAAGAAAACACAACACTAATTAAAGCAAAAAGTAAAAATTGAAAAGGAAATTTAAGGACTGTCTGCATATTACTAAAATTTAAGTCATAATGAAACGTACATATCGGACGATTAATAAAGGTTGAGGTTTAATATCAGGTATGATGCATAAAACTGATAGCATCACCGCCTTCAACCGACAAATCTCGCCTTATAACTTTAGGAATCATGAAACTCTTTAAAGAAATATAAGACTCAAAATAATTATGATTACAGTAAAGTAAATGTTTCTCTATGTATAAAACCGGTTTATAGTTCGTTGTGTAATATTTGGAGCCCGATAGCCAATAGTTTAATGGCTTTCGTGACTACAGGCTGACAGCGTTTATGTGTCAACTAAACCTCCTGCTTTAAGACTACTTTTACTACTATTTATATTTCAGTTTTTATGGACAATTACCTAACACCGTAGGCCATACGAATCTGGCTGCCCCCTACTAATTTTTCCATCCATTCTTTCTGCTAACCTTACATGAACAGAAATATTAAATGATCCTTTACTTCTCCTCTCCTTCGGTTGCAGCCCTAGGAACTCTTATGATTTATAAGTAAACCGGACAATATTATATTCTATACTACCGTTTACACCCGAATGAAAATAAATACATTCTGAAAGTATTTTATATCGATCGCCTGAACTTTAATGCCAGGGAAAATATATTAAGACAATATATTAAAGATAAGCCATGTGAGTAGCCTCATTAATTAACACCAAGTAAATAACTTATTGAATGGAAGGCTGTTTAAATAAAGAGAAGCCTGAAGTAAGGCTCAGAGCATTTAGAGCTATTGATGATCCAAAATCCTGTGAACTTTTTGTTCAGGGGCATGCACAGGTTTTAACTAATATTGGTATTACTAAATTAACTTCATCTAATGATAAATGGACAAGTAATAAGGCTGCATTTGTAGTGATTGTTGAATCGCTGGATAAAGAAAAGGTATACGGGGGTATACGTTTACATGTGGCAGGAGGAAATGAACCTCTGCCCATTGAACAAGCTACTGGAAAGTTGGATCCGGAAGTATTTGATTTGGTTGAAGAATACGCCCAGTATGGTACAGGAGAAGTATGTGGATTATGGAACTCGCGCGAAATTGCCGGTTATGGGGTTGGTAGTATTTTTTTATCCTATGTTTGTGTTGCAATTACAACTCAGGTAGGTTTACAATCACTTTTTGCATTATGTGCTCCGTATACAGTTAAAATGGCCGAAAATCTTGGTTATATGACTGAAGAAAGTATAGGTAATAAAGGTACTTTTTCTTATCCTAAGCTCGATCTTATAGCAACAACGATGATATTAAAAGACCCGGATATGTTAAGCACAGCTACTGAAGAAGATAAAGCTTCAGTATTTAAATTAAGAGATAATTTAAACTCGGTCCGCGTAGAAAGACTTCGTGACAAGGAAATAAAAATACATTATGAAATAGAAATTCCCAATCTTGATAAATGGAGTTTAAGTGAGACAATAGCGAACGCAGGGAAGTCTTTCTCAAGGCAAATGATAAATGAAACGGATCTCAATTTCTTTTAACATTGTATAAATAAAAGTGTTTAATTAATATCCAATCTTATATTTATTCCATGATAAAAACCATTACTCAACCGTATGCAACCCGGGAAGACAATCTAATTTATAAACCGAAGTTTTTTAGGTTAAGTATACCTGAACAAAAGATGGCATTTGATACATTGAAAACAAATGGGAAAACTTTATTTATTCATGATCAGATTTACAGTCAATTACAGGAACTTATTAAAAGCCAGAACCCATCGGTAAAAATAAAGGATGATGAGTATGAAAGTCGCATCAACAAACATTTAAAAGGAAAAACGATATATGAATATGGAGTTTGGGTTTATTATCCCTGGAGCCTGCGCCTGGTGCATTTGTTGGATAAAGAAGAGTTTATTGAAGTACGTACCAACAGGAACCAATATAAAATAACAAGACCAGAAAGGGATAAACTAGCCACTAAACGAATTGGTATTGTGGGGCTTTCTGTAGGTCAGTCCATTGCGCTCACGCTTGCTATGGAAAGAGGATTTGGAGAATTACGCCTGGCAGATTTTGATGTACTGGAGCTAAGCAATCTTAACAGGATACGAACAGGGCTTCATAATATGGGACTTCCAAAAGTTATTATTACTGCCCGTGAAATAGTTGAAATTGATCCGTTTCTAAAAATAACTTGTTTTTTTGAGGGGCTTGTTGAAAGTACAATGGATGATTTTTTTCTTAAGAATGGCAAACTGGATTTGTTGGTTGATGAATGTGATGGTTTAGATATTAAAATTTTGTCCAGATACAAAGCACGTGAGCTGAAAATACCGGTTATAATGGACACCAGTGATAGAGGAATGATCGACGTAGAGCGTTTTGATCTTGAGCCACAACGACCCATTTTACATGGAACTGTAGAAAATATAAATCCGCAAAACATTAAAGCATTAACAAACGAAGAGAAAATACCGATTATATTACAGATGCTGGGCATTGAAAATGTTTCATTACGTGCTAAGGCTTCAATGGTTGAAGTAGATCAAACCATCAATAGCTGGCCGCAGCTGGCAAGTTCGGTAGTGTTGGGAGGTGCAGTTGGTGCAGATGTTTGCAGGCGTATCCTTTTAGATCAGTTTCATGAATCCGGCAGGTATTACATAGATCTTGAAGAACTGATAACTGATAAAAAAACGGCATGTCCCCAGCCTGATATAATAAGAAGTAACCCCTTTATACCTTTGTGTGCTGAAGAAATGAAAAGTTTGGCCAAAAAGGTTCAGGTTAATAGTAATCCTCTAGCTATATTTCCAGATAAAGATACCATTAAAAATTTGGTAACAGCAGCTTGTGCAGCCCCTTCTACCGGTAATGATCAGCCGTGGAAATGGTTATATAGCAATGGAATTCTATACTTGTATCATGATGCTTACAGATCATTCTCTTTTGGTGACTTTCAAAAAATAGCTTCGTTTATCAGTTTAGGGGCCGCATATGAAAATCTTTATATACATGCGCTTAACCTGGGTATCGAACCACATTGCAAATTTTTTCCTGATAGCTCTAACGAAAAGCTGGTGGCAACTATCTATTTCACCCAGCTTATAAATAATCAACAAATAGAATTACTTAAGCCATTGGACAATGGTATAACAAAACGCCATACAAATAGAAACTTATCTTCCAAATCTAAAATTCAACAGAAAGATTTGGATCATCTGACCAGTGTAGCTCAATCCATTATGGGAGCTAAATTACAATGGTTTACAGATGAAATAAGTTTAAGCTCTTTGGCTGATATAATTGGCACATGTGATCGCATACGCCTGTTAAATAAGGAAGGGCATCATGATTTTGTTCACCATGAGATGCGGTGGACGAGCGAAGATGCAGAAAAAACCCAAGATGGTATTGATATAAAAACGCTTGGCTTGAGTAATTCCCAGCTTGCCGCCCTGGGAGTTATAAGAAACGAAAATGTAGTACAAACAATAAATGAGTTAGATGGAGGTAAAGCCCTGGGCATGCTTTCAAAACGTACCGTGGCTGCCGCTTCGGCGCTGTGTTTAATAACGCTACCACACTATAACCTTAAAAATTTTTTTGAAGGTGGCCGTTCGATGGAGCGTTTTTGGCTTGCAGCAACAAACCTTAACATTGCTGTTCATCCTCTGATTTCGCCTCTTTATATTTTCCCCCGTATAGACCATGGCAATGGAGAAGGCTTATCGGATCAAAATATTAGCGAATTAAAGCTCGTAAAAGAAAATTTTAAGGCAATTACTCATATGGGTGATAATCAGGCCGGAGTGTTTCTTGCAAAAATTGCTTTTGCAGAGGAACCTTTAATTAAAAGTTTTAGGTTACCTATCGATAAAATGCTGTTTATTGAAAATTAATCAACTGACATTGAATCTATTTAATTTCAATAAACATGGAGTATTAAAATTAAATATCATGAACAAAGTTTCCATTGCATTACTATTGCTTCAATTATTATTATTTTCAAAAACATATTCACAGGAACCGGTAATTTTTAAAGGGGAAAATATTGTTATAGGTAAATATGTTTCTATACTTGAAGATACCCAAACTAATCTTGATATTAATTCAGTAAGCGTTTCTTCCGGTTTTATACCTTCATATATTCAGGTTCCGAATCTTCAATTAAGTAAATCAGATTTTTGGTTGAGGTTTTCAATCAAAAATGAAAGCATTGAAAAACACCTGCTGTTATCACTTGGGTATCCCTCTCTTGATATTTGCGATTTTTATTTCCCGGTTGATGGTACTTACAAGGTTCAAAAATTCAGTGATAATTTTACGTTTAATAATAGGACCTATAGACACCAGAATTTTGTTTTTGATATTAACGTTCCTAGAGACAGTACTTCAATTTTTTACCTGAGGGTAGGAAGTGGTGAACAGATGATCTTACCTCTTATTTTGGGAACACCGCAAAAAATTGCAGAATCTCTTTTGACCCAACAGCTCTTATGGGGAATTCTTATGGGATTAATAATGGTAATGATCCTTTATAATCTCTTCATTTATATTTCTACAAAAGATAAAAGTTACCTGTATTATGTATTATATACCACGTTCATAGGGCTAACACAAACCTCACTTTCCGGGTTTACTTATCGCTATATTTTTTATAATCATCCTGAACTGTATAATAAAGGTTTAATAGTATTTCCGGGGCTAGCTGGTATATCTGCTATTTTGTTTATAACTGCTTTTTTACATACTAAAGATAGAACGCCTAAGCTTCATAAAATTTTTCCCTTTATGATTTTATTATACAGCGTTGCTATTATATTAAGAATACTTGGTTTTGATCATATTAGCTTTAGAATGATTGATATCGCTGCGCTGGTTTCAACAATTATTACTTATTCAATAGCAATTAAAATCTCATTCCAGGGCTTCAGGCCGGCAAGGCTTTTTTTACTGGCCTGGACAATTTTTATAGCTGGCATTATCTTATTTGTATTAAGAAATTTTGGTATTCTTCCTTTTAATAATTTCACAAATTATACCATGCAGATTGGTGTAGCATTTGAAGTTACTTTGCTTTCATTGGCCCTGGCAGATAAAATAAATATTTTCAAATCTGAAAAGGAAAAATTACAAAATGAGGCACTAAAAGCATTACAGGAAAACGAACGTATTATTCGGGAACAAAATGTGACCTTAGAGCAAAAAGTAAATGAACGTACCATTGAATTAAGTAACTTAAACCAGGCATTGAACAAAACCCTCGAAAATTTAAAAGAAACTCAGTTACAATTAGTAGAATCAGAGAAAATGGCATCGTTAGGACAGTTAACAGCAGGCATAGCTCATGAAATTAATAACCCGATCAATTTTGTTACTTCAAACATAAATCCATTAAAACGAGACATCGAGATTATGTTTGATGCCTTTACAGTAATTGAAAATATGGGTTTATCAAACCTGTCAGCCGGCGATAAGCAAAAACAGGTAATGGAATATAAAGAAGGACTGGATTTTGAATACCTTACATCAGAGATAAAATTCCTTATGAAAGGAATTCACGATGGGGCTAACCGGACTGCTGAAATTGTTAAAGGCTTAAGAATTTTTTCGCGCCTGGATGAAGATGACCTGAAACAAGCTGACATAAATGAAGGACTGGAATCAACTATGATCATTGCAAATAACCTGCTGAATAAAATAAAAGCTATTAAAGAATATGGTAACTTGCCTCTTGTAGAGTGTTATGCCGGAAAACTAAATCAGGTATTTTTAAATATTATTTCTAACGCCGCTTATGCTGTAAAAAAACAATTCGGCGAAAATGAAGGCGGTGAAATAACTATCATGACTACCCATGACGAAGAAAATATATTAATAAAAATAATTGACAATGGCACCGGCATGGACGCTCAAACACAGAAAAAAATATTTGAACCCTTCTTTACAACTAAAGAAGTGGGCGAAGGTACCGGTTTAGGTATGTCTATAGCTTATAACACCATCAAAAAACACAATGGAAAAATAAATATTTGCAGTTCCCCCGGTCAAGGAACAAAGTTTATTATCCAAATACCCTTAATATACAACGCCAAGGCAGTTTAAATGCTTGTTATGAAAATAGTGTCAATACTTTCTATTACTGTATTAATATATAAATAAAGAATTTTACATAAATAAAGTAATTATTGCACGATTAATGCGTTCTTAAGTTTAGTATTATAAATAAAAATTACAGCAAGTAAAAAAATACAAATACTAATGCCGGAAAAAAAAATAAATATATTATATGTTGATGATGAGGAGAATAACTTAATATCTTTTAAGGCAACTTTTCGTATGAAATATCATGTGTTAATAGCGCACAGCGGGGATGAGGCTATAAAAATTCTGGAATCAAAAAATATTGAGATTATCATTACAGATCAGCGAATGCCCAATATGACCGGGATTGAATTCCTTGAAAAGATAATAGCTATACATCCGGAACCAATGCGGATATTACTGACAGGATATTCAGATTTGAATGCGGTAATAGATGCCGTTAACAAGGGAAAAATATATCATTATCTCGCTAAACCGTGGAATGAAGATGAAATAAACTTAACGATTAAAAGGGCTTACGAGGTATATGAGGATAAGCAAAAGATCAAACAGTTAAATGAAGAGCTAGCGATCTCTAATGATCAGCTTGAATTTCTGCTTAGACAAAAATTGTTATCTTGAATCTGGCTATCAGCTTCACAGCCATTAGCAGACTACGGAAAAACATATTACCTCACTCACCTTATGCAGCAAAATGATATATAAATCTTTTATGCAGCTGTAGGTGTGAATAAGTTTTTAAGTTCGTTATAACCAGCTTTGATTGCTGCCTGGTAAATCTTAGCTTTCATGGCTAAATGGTTCATGTTATTTCGCTGCTTTAATTATTCCAGCTTTGCATAAGCTACAATGGAAAGTATAAAATGGTTGGTTTATGTCTTGATGGTATGGGTGGAAGATTTAGCAAAAACCACATTGCTTTTTACCAATTATGATATTCTTTTACGCCACACTTTTTTTTGTAGATTGTAGTTTTGTCCTTCTTTGCGTAAGGTGAGTTACCTCATTATTAGCTGTTAGAAATTTAATAGGTCATTTCATGTTTAACACTAAATTGCTATCAGGTAAATTTGAAGATTTCGTAACATTGATTTTAACCACCAGCCTACTCCTTAAATTTGCTCTTTATTGCTGACAGCCGAAAGCAAATTTAATCATTCAATTAAAGCCGCAACTTTTTTTATAGAAAGAGGTTTGCTTATAATTTGCTTTACAGATTTATAATTACGAACCCTATTCAGATCATTTTCATTGATGGAAGAAGACAGCATAAAAATAAGGTAGTTATTTTGTATATCCTCAGGCAGCGTTTCAAAAGCTTCTACAAATTCAAACCCATTCATAAGGGGCATCTGGATATCTACAATAATAACAATTTTTTCCCTACGATCATTCATTCCACTACTTTTAATAAATTCCAATGCCTCACCAGCATCAAGGAATAAAGATATTTTATCACTAATCCCTGCATTAATAACTATTTTCTGTTCAATAAAACAATCCAGCTTATTATCATCAATAATAATAAAGTTTCTTTTATGACCTGGCATTAATCTGATTATTTATTGGGCACAGTAACTATAAATATAGAACCCTTGCCTATTTGCGTGTCTACTTTAATTACACCGTTAAGTTTTGACAATGCAATTTTTACATTGTATAAGCCAAAACCAGATCCGATTTCCCCTGCAGAACCCCTGAAAAACATGTCAAAAATCTTGGAGACATGGTTGTCAGGGATACCTGTTCCATTATCCTTAATACACATATTTAACTGACCATTTTCAACTCTTATATTTAACTCTACGTATTTATCCTTCTCCGCTTTTTGCTGGTATTTAAATGCATTTGAAAGAATGTTGTTAACAATCATATAGATTGAGATTTTATCACTGCGAAAAGGTTCCCGCTGTGAAATATTTACAATAAAACGAATATTATTTGTTTTGGCAAAATTGTCAAAGTACTCCTCCTGTTCTTTAACCATATCATTAAAATCGATCTCTTCAATGTTTAATTCACCCCGCTTGACATTATAATAATCATGAATATCCTCAATATACTTATTCAGACCTTTAACTGATTCTTCCATCATATGCAGCATTTCCTTTAACTCAGTTATGTTATCTATATATTGCGCCACATCTATGGCACCTAAAATACTAAGCAAGGGCCTTCTTATATCATGTGTAACACTATAAGCAAATTTATCCAATTCGTCATAAGCTTTTTGCAATTCTTCATTCTTTATTGAAATCATTGAATTGACCATGTAAAACCTGCTTCCCTCCTCAATAGCTGATATTATGTCAACATTTATCCATGGTTTTTTTACATACCTGTAAATATTACTGCGGTTAATAGCTTCGATAATTGCTTCAATATCGGTATATCCAGTTAATAGTATCCTGATAGGATGCGGGAATTTTTCCCGCATCTCTTCAAAAAATTGCACACCTGTTTTATCAGGCATACGCTGATCACAAAATATAATTCTTATATCATTTTGCTCTTCAAGGTGCTGGTATGCTTCAATAATATTATTTGCAGTAAAAACAATATAGTTTAATCTAAAAGATGCCTTAAAACCAATCAGGTTGTTAATTTCATCATCAACATATAAAATTTTTATTTTCTCTTGAACGAGCACTATTATATTAGGTTAAAAATGATTAATCTGCAAACAACCAATAAATATAGTTCCTTTACCTAAAGTTAAGCACAACAAATTCGCCCATTATGTTTTAATATTGTAAACATTATGCATCCCTAAACCCGTTTCCTTCACCCATGTCTTTTGTCGTAAAAATGATTCAAATATCTTTTTCTATGTTTGAGCATGCATTCCATTATCATTAATTATATTTGCCCCCTAACAATTGGTTCATTTTCCTGCAGCGCCTGAATGGCTTTTCTCTTTGATTTTTGGTTATCAATTTTGTAGACATTTAACCTATTAGTCAAATCGAACCCAGGCAGAATAATCTCAGCAGACAATCCAAAAAGTAGCACCAACTATATTTAAGCATTATAATAGGGTAAATAAGAATTTACAATTTGAAAATATGAAACTGCTATCATTTCGCCTGGTTGGAACGGATTATTGAATTGTACTACTCTAAGGCATGTCCCATGAAACTTTCGGATCATATTATTACTATCCAAATCAAGCGATTAAAACGAAGTTGCCATTGTATTATTGCAAACCTGCTTATTTGCGTGATTTTTGAGAGGTACTAATGGTAAATGATTAGAGTTATGTATGTGCTATCAGGTATGAGGCATCAGGAAAAATCATATGCTACGCTGTCTGCTACCTCATACCTACTTCATTACTTCAACGATTGGCTTGCCAACACAGCCATCAGGTACCTGAATATGAAGCAATGCAGAAACGGTTGGCGCGATATCTGTCATATTAACTACTGTGTTTGTAGAACCATGCTTTATATTCCAACCCATAAAAATTAAGGGAAGATGCGTGTCGTAAGGATTCCAGGATCCATGTGTGGTACCTTTTTCTGATCCTTCAAACCATCCGGGTTCCGGAATGATCACCACCGCTCCTGTTCGTTTTAGATTGTATCCATTAATAATCATAGTTTTTACAGGTTCGGCAATGGGCGATTCTCCGATATGCGCTATGTCAACAGCATGCTGCACCCCTGGCTGGCGTTGCAACCATTCCACAGAAACTTTTTTTACAGAATCATAATTCAAATGCTGTTGTTTGATTTTACCAATATTAAAATTGACATGATAATTAGTGCCTGAACTAACCAAAGTATCTACACTAAAGTTTGATTTTAACACTTCATTCAATTTTGTCATCAAGGTTCTTACACTTAAAACATCGGAAGTAATTCCATGAGCCTGCATATATTTGATAGAGTTGGCCGCTCCATGATCTGCAGTTAAAAATATTAGGTAATTACCTTTGCCTACTTTCTGATCAAGGTACCGGATGAAGGTTGTCAGTTCCTTATCGAGGCGTAAATAAGTATCTTCCACTTCTACAGAATTTGGGCCATACATGTGTCCGACATAATCTGTTGAAGCAAAATTAACCGTAAGGAAATCAGTAGCTTTACCTGTTCCCAGTTTATAGCTGTCTATGGCCGCTTTCGCAAAATCTGCCGTTAGCGTATTACCATAAGGTGTGCTTCTGAAACTAACGCGGCTTTCTTTATAAATCCGCGCCATATCATGAGGAAAGACAGGAATGGTTTCACCAGGAAAAGTTCCTTCCCAGGCTACGTTATCCTCAGAGCTTTGAGTATAAGTATTAACGGGATATAAAGTATTCCAGCCACCAGCCAGTAACTTCGCAGGGTTATTATTGTTATTAAATTGTTTTACCCACTCAGGCAGTTCATTCATATAGTAAGTGCTGGTTATAAAGTTGCCTGAAGCGTCATCAAACCAGAATGCAGCATTAGCCGAATGTCCGGCTGCTAAGATGGAAGCCCTGTCTTTTAAAGAAATACCAACAACCTTTGACTGATAATTAGTTGCCAGCCTCAATTCATCTGTCATGGTAGATGCAAGCAAATTTCTTGGCGACATTTTACCTGCCGTGTTGTTACAACCAACAGACTGTACACTTGAATCTTCTGTGCAATAGATGGATTTACCACTTAGCTGATCAACAAAGTCGTTGCCTGTGATACCATGGATAGCCGGTATCGAACCCGTGAATATAGTGCTATGTCCTACAGCGGTAAATGAGGGGAGGTAATTGATAAAAGTATTTTCACATGTATAACCTTCGCCTAGAAGGCGTTTAAAGCCGCCTTCCTTATATCGGTTGTAGTACCGGTACAAGTAATCCCATCGCATCTGGTCTACAACAATACCTACTACCAGTTTAGGACGATTAAGTGTTGGTGTTTGCGCAGTAGAAACCTTAATTACACTTGCTGATAAAAATATGGTTGTAATTGTAAAAATTAAATAACTTCTTTTTGAAGGCATGATTATAATTGTTGGTTGTGTGTGTAAGTACCGTAACCTTTATTGCAGGCAAATATAATGGTAACGGGTATATTATTATTTGGGTCTTTGAAGCAGGATTCACAGGATGGAAGAATAGTTACAATTTTACGATCTTTTTTATTAACACTTTATCCGTAAACACTGCCCTGACAATATAGGTTCCGGAGGCATAAGAACTCATATTGAAACTATAGTAATTATTTGGTTGGCCAGTGGTGTTAAGCTCCTGCAGTTTCTGTCCTGTGATGCTATAAATCTGTACTGCCTGAAGATTAACTGGTTGCGGATAAAACTGTACAAACACTGCCGATTGTACCGGATTGGGTGTTATCAAAAAGCCTTTCGCTTTTAAATTAGGATTAATACTAACTGTACGCAGGTTAACATCATCCAGGTAGATATTATTTTCATTCTCAGTAGTATTCCTGAACGCTATCAGGATGTTACCTCCACCTATATAACCTGCCATGTTAATAGAATCTTTTCTCCATTCAACAGCAGTTGGAGCAAACGCATTAGTAGTGGCTGTTTTTCTGGTAATGAGATTACTGCCATATTTTTTGTAGATACTGGTATAAGTTTGACCGCAATCTTTACTTACAAGCACTTCCAATGTATCCGGAATATTATTGGAAGCACGAACGGCTGCAGCAACCTGAAAAGAGAAAAAGGCTGAATCCAAAGTTGAGGGTAATGACACATCCGGTAAACGAAGGTCATCTTTCCGGCCATCAAACCCAGTGTTGAAATTATCAATTACCACGCTGGCATTACCGGTTTTTGCGATGCCAGTGACATGGCCCCATGTCAACAGGTTATCAGAATTTACAATATCCCACCCTACCGGGGGAAAAACATTTCCTTCAAAGCTTTCCGACACACTGGCTACAGGTTCATAATACTGGTAATTTACAGCGAGGGTATCATTGGAACGATCTTCATCTGTGTTATTATTGGGATTGGATATGTATAAGGTAAGCCTATGTTGCCCGGTGGTGGTAGTAAGAGGCATAAGCGTTACAGTAGCAACTCCTAACCTGGTAATGGAACCAGTCCAGTTATACGTAAAAACGGCCCCGTTATCAATTCGTCCGTTGACAGTCAGTGATGTTAATGTTTGTGATCCGTTATTCTTTAGAGTTATTACAGGTGTAAAACCGGTTGCACATACCCGTTGAGAAGGCTGTAAGATGGCCAAAAGTTTTGCATTATAATTTTTTAATACTACAGGCTGACACGCGTCTGAACTCAGCAGGGAAGAACGATATACCGATAAGGCGCTTTCTATACGGGTAACCTGTTGTGAAGTAAACATAATAAGGCAATCATCATTACTGTAATCCATATAATTCTGGTACATGATGCCGTTACCACCCGTGGTGCAGGTATCTGTCTTGATTCCGGTAAAACAACCCGAGGTTGAAATAGCCTGGTTGGGTGTGTCGTCAACGAAATCAGAGCCGGTGCAAGCACCGTTATCATCTCCCCATATATGGTAAAGGTTAAAATAGTGACCGGTTTCATGTGTTAAAGTCTTGCCCGTGTTGAATCCGGAAAAAGAACCGCCTGGCAAGGAGCGATAATCAATCACCGTTCCCTGTTCGTTGGATTGGTCATCACCGGGAAAAGTACCATAGCCTACAATTCCATTAGAAAGGGTACATATCCATACATTATAATATTTACTGCCATCCCAGATATCCCTTCCGCCCAAGGAACTATGCTTAACACCATCCGTTGTATTAACAAAGGAAGTTTGTTTGGTGGTGACCCTGTCTATGCCAGTTGAAATTTCACCTGACGGAGTTCGTTGTGCAAGGCAAAACTGTACCCCTGATTTTCCAAACAGGGATTTGAAATAAGAAGGTATCCTCACTGAATCACTATTAATACCTGCGTAGTCTTTATTAAGTGCATCTAACTGAGCCATAATCTGCACATCCGTAACAACATTCGGATCGGGTAAAACGATATGAAACACTATAGGTATTGTATTGAATGTTTTATTGTTTTGCCCGTTATCATCCATTCTTTTACCAGCGCTGTTTATTACCTTTCTTACCCTGGCGTTAAAAGTTAAACGTTGCGCTTCAAAACGGGTTTTGAGAGAAGGGTTCCGCTGAAACTTTGCTTCTAGCCTTTGCATCGTCCCGCATTTATCAAATGTTTCCGTAGACCTATCCTGGGCATTAACTCCAAGGGTACATCTTATAAACATAAACATGTAAAAAATTCTTTTGTATATCATTCATTGCTCATTTGCCGGTAATAAAATTATATAAGTGTTAGGGTTTTTTCAATCACGAACTAACTAGGAATTGCTATCAGCAGTCAGCTATCAGCTTTCAGAAGAAATATTTACATGTATAGATTTCCCGGTATCTGATACCAATTTTTAGTTTTAGCTTTCATCCATTCATTAATATAGCCTTTATAACTATCACAGACAGCAATTCTTTTAAAGTTAACTGCACCCTTCTGTTGAAGACGGTTCTTACTTTTTCTATACAGCTATATAACAGCGGTGGATTATTTTAAACTTATTGCCAGGAAGTTTTTTCAGCAATGTTTGTAAAGGCTTCGGGGTTAAGACCGGACTGCCACTGGATAAATATATTTACAATAGTCTTCCACACCTTCTATATATACAATATCAGACTAACTTATCTTAAGCAACTTATATTCAGAACGAATAATCAGGCTATCATGTTGCTTGTTCCTGAAATAAAATTTCTTCATTAATTGTAAAGCATAAGGCTCGTCCTCAACAAGCACAGATTCTATTTCCATAAAAAACCTTATTTTCCTGACACATAGAATTGCTGAAAGTTTAAAATTTTACCGGCAACTATACATTAAAAATTACTTTAAAATGTTTAGACCAAATTATTAAATATTTGTTTGATGTAATCAATCTGGTTACAAATTATTTGCATGGCGCTGAGGCAAAGATGGTATAAAATCAAGCGAGTAATTAATATATCCCGGCAGTTGGAATAAATGAACCGATGAATAAATTGCTATTTGCAGTCAGCAGATCAATGTGTATTAAGTTTCCTGCTGAATTTGTTGAGAGGGTAGAATTGCCTTTACCACATACAATATATCAGATAAAAGAAATTACAGATTTATCAGCAACCATAAACTTCTTATCTAGGTACTGCTTATCCTAATTATACACTTAAAAAAGCTTACTCTATGCTGCTGAATGGAACTGTGAAAGCTTATATATTTATCATTGATGCTAACAGTACCAAGTATGCGCTTGAATTCGATTCTTCAGGAATGTTTGTACGTGTAAGAACGCTTTTTTAATGACAGGATAATAATCAGGCTTCAGTAATATATATTGTCTGAAGTAGGGATTCGTGGGATTCGTGGGATTTGTGGATTATAGGATTAGTACATCATTCCAAAATCTATAAATTCCACGAATCCCAATTCAGACAATTTACTTTGCACTTACTGAAAACGGCTTATCCTCCTCCTTTAATCCCCTATCTATAGCCGGCTTTGAAGCCATTTCAAAATGCAATACACCACCCTGGGTTATGTTTTTATGAAGCAGGTAATTATGCGTATAACTCTTTCCGCTTAATGTTGCTGACTGGATGTAAACATTTTCTTTACTGTTGTTATTTGCTTCGATTACAAACTTCTTACCATCCTCCAATGTAATGGTCAGTTTTTTAAATACCGGGCTTCCGATCACATACTGATCTGTTCCCGGACAAACACTGTAAAATCCCATTGCACTCAACACATACCAGGAAGATGTCTGTCCCTGGTCTTCATCACCGGGATAACCGTTTTCTGTGGAACTATACAATTTATCCATGATGTTACGGACATGGCTCTGGCATTTCCAAGGCTCGCCGCCATAATTATAGAGGTAGATCATGTGCTGAATCGGCTGGTTGCCATGAGCGTATTGCCCCTGATTTGCCATTACCATTTCTGTCATTTCATGAATGAGACCTCCATACGTACCTACTTTTACTTTATTGGGTTCACTGAAAACCGAATCAAGTTTTGATATGAAAGGTTTATCCCCGCCCATCATGTTAATCAATCCCTTAATGTCATGAAAAACCGACCATTGGTAATGCCATGCATTTCCTTCAGTGTAAGGTCCACCCCACTCTATAGGATCAAAATTTGCCGTCCATACGCCATCCGATTTCCTGCCTCTCATAAACCTTGTAGAAGAATCATACACATTTTTATAATTAAACATCTGCCTTGAAAATGTTTGTTCATAAAAAGGATTGTTTGTAAGCTTAGCTAACTGGTAACCACAAAAATCATCATAAGCATACTCCAGGGTTTTAGCGGTAGCTTCCCGGAATTCAGGATATGGAACATAACCTAATTGGTAATATTCTTTCCAGCCATCCCTACCGTTAGCCGGTCCCCAGGGGCCTTTGGTAGTAGCTTCATGCAAATATGCTTTCAATGCTTTTTGCGGATCAAAAGTATGAATGCCCTTGGCCCACGCATCCGCAAGCAATGAAATGGCATGATTACCGATCATACTTCCCGCTTCGCCGGGAAAGGACCACGATGGCAGCCATCCGCATTGTTCCTGCGCATCCAGCAACGCCTGCATATAACGTCCATGCATAGTTGGGTAAAGAATGGTATTAAGTGGAAACTGCGCACGAAAGGTATCCCAGAAACCAGTGTCGGTAAACATGTATCCTGAGTGAATCTTGCCATCATAAGGACTGAAATAATATGGTTTGCCTTTACTGTCGTACTCATAAAACTGCCTGGAGAAAAGGCTTGCCCTGAAAAAACAGGAATAGAAAGTTGCCTTTTCTTCTTCCGTTCCGCCTTCGGCAAGTATCCTGCTTAAATGATTGTTCCATACTTTACCAGCTGCAGCTTTTGTATCTTCTAAGTTCTTAAAGTTTCCTAATTCCTGTTTAAGATTTAATGATGCCTGGGCGGGGCTGATATAAGATGAGGCAATTTTTGCCTGAACTTTTTCTCCCCGTTTAAATTCTATAAAAGCGCCAACGCCATTTCCTTCATTAGACAATGATCCCTGTGAAATGGAATTTTTTTTATTCTCCCAGGTACCATACGAAACAAAAGGCTTATCGAAAATGATTACAAAATAATTTTTAAAATCCTTTTGCAGACTACGGCCATTTACAACGTAACCAGTTATTTTTCTTTCTGCCGGATTGATGGTAACCATACTCATTCTTGTATACCCATCAAGCACTACATAAGCTGATTGTTTCTTAGGGAATGTAAACCTCATGTGAACGCCCCTTTCTGTAGGCGCCATTTCTGTTATGATATTATTGGCTAGGTTTACTTTATAGTAATTGGGCCTGGCAATTTCATTATTATGACTGAATTTTGCGGCTCTTTCAAATTCACCAACTACCAGCTTTCCGGTCACTGGCATTAAAGAAAAGACTGCATAATCGTTTGTCCAGGAACTGCATTGATGGGCCTGCTGGAATCCGCGAATAGAATCTTTGGAGTACTGGTATTTCCAGCCATCTCCGTTTCTACCGGTTTGTGGCGTCCAGGTATGCATACCAAAAGGTAATGCTGTAGTAGGATAAGTGTTGCCGCGGGTTAATTTAAATTCCGAGTTGGTGCCTTGGAGCGTATTTACATATTTAACAAGGTCAGTGGTATCGGCAAGTGAAACTTTACTTATTAATACCAGGCAAGTAAAAATCGTGGTGGTTAGTCGCATTGTTTGGTTGTGATTTATCAGGCAAATATTGATTATATTTTTGAAGCAGGATTCACAGGATGAAAGAATAATTTTCAGAATTATGCAGATTGGACATTTGGATGCTATATTCTAAGCTTTGACGACAAATTCTGAAGCAGGATTCACAGGATGAAAGAATAATTTTCAGAATCTTGCAGATTGAGTATTTGTATGATGTTCTAAACTTTGACGACAAATTCTGAAGCAGGATTCACAGGATGAAAGAATAATTTTCAGAATCTTGCAGGTTGAGTATTTGTATGTTATTTTAAACTTTGACGACAAATTCTGAAGCAGGATTCACAGGATGAAAGAATAATTTTCAGAATTATGCAGATTAAACATTTGTATGTAACATTCCAAACTGTGTGTGGATTAAACATCTGGATGTTGCACTCGAAATCCTGGTGACAAAATTCTGAAAATTATTCTTCCATCCAGTGAATCCTGCTTCAAAAAAACTGCTCCACCATCAATCCGTACGTAACCAGTAAATTATCTCTGTGTGTCCGGGACAGCTTATTATAAACTACCGCCATTGAAAGATTAAGCCATTTTCTTAATTTGAAGGAAGCGGTAGTATTTGATTTTATGATGTAATCATTTTTATAGGAAAGTGAATTCTGAAGAAAATGCAGACCATCCAATATCAGCAAATCTTTAATAACAAAACGAAATTTTAGTCTTGCCGAATTTCTTAATGTCTGATAAATATTACTGGTAGCATCCACATTCTTCAAATCACTTCTTTCATAAATGATACCATCGCTGAAAACAAGGTTAGCCGTTGGCGTTCGTATAAATGTATAACCCAGGCCTGCACCGGACTGAATGCGGTTATTTACTTTAAGGGAATAGCTTTTATCATAATTACCCAATCCCCAGTAATACAGCTTACGAAGGTTTTTATAAATATCAAAATCAATTATTGAGGAAAAATCATTATTTGTTTTACGTACCTGCTGTTCACCATACACCCAGCTATTTGTGGTGTTAAGTGTTATGATCTTTTTGCTGATGCTGAAACGTAAAGAATTATTTAACACGTACGATTTACCGTCATTTGTTTTATTTATAACTCCCGTAGATCCATAATACACATAGTAATGAACGCTGTCGTTATACTGGGAAAATGCAACCTTTGAAACAACAATCAAAAATAAAACAATAACAAATCGATTCATATCAGGTAATTTCGAAGATTCACAAAGCTTTGCGACTGTCAACCTATCGTTGAAATTCTTTATGTGTAAAGCTAATAAGCAAACCTGATAAGTTGTTTGTAAGTAAATCCTCCCTGTAAAAAAATTATTATCTGAATAGAAACTTTTAAAGTAGTTTTCCAGAGAAATAGGTTAAACATGATAGAGCAGGACAGTCAGGTATGTTTTTGCGTGTACATTTAAACAAAACTTTTGCCATGCCGGTATATAATTTTTCTCCACTGAGATTTCATTGTTTCCCGTTAACAATTAATAATTAACCATTAACAATTAATGGTAATCTATAAAAATCAATTACTATGAACATACAGTTTTCAATGAATTTTTTGAAAGCCACTAAACTACAAGTATTGCCTGCTTTAATAGTTTTGGTGCTTGCTTTCTCAGCTTGTAACAATCCCCAACCTAAAACAGACCCGGACACTAAGGGTGATCCTAAACTGTCAAAGCTCAAGCTGTTGACCGATTTTCATGCTGAGCATTTATATAGTCCCGGCGTAAATGAACAGGGTTCATGGGTAGCGATGACCTTTGATGATAAAGGCAGGATGATAGCCTCCGACCAATATGGATATTTATACAGGGTTACCCTTCCGCCTATCGGTTCGGATACTGCTACAACAAAAATAAAAGTGGAAAAGCTGGCAATAGACATTCCGGGTGATACTTCCACTGCAACGATTAAAATTGGATACGCACATGCTCTTATGTATGCATTCAACAGTTTGTATGTTATGATTAATGATGAAGGTGACAAGAATAATAAGACACGCAAGAGCGGTCTTTACCGCCTTCAGGACACCAACAATGACGATCAATTTGATAAGATGACTTTGCTTAAAAGATTGCAAGGTGAAGGTGAACACGGACCGCATAGCATTGTTTTGTCTCCTGATCAAAAGTCAATTTATGTTATAGCCGGTAATTTTACAAAGATACCGGAAATGAATTCTTACAGGTCGCACCCGGTTTTCAAACATGATAATATCCTGGCGCTTGTTAAAGATCCTAACGGCCATGATAACACGGTAAATACACATGGCGGATGGATCGCTCATTTAGATTCAACAGGCACTAACTGGGAACTTATCAGTTCAGGCTTTCGTAATCCTTTTGACCTTGCATTCAATGAGGATGGTGAAATGTTTACTTACGATTCCGATATGGAATGGGATTTCGGTCTTCCATGGTACCGGCCTACACGTATCTGTCATGTAACAAGTGGCAGCGAATTCGGATGGCGCCCGGGAACCAATAAATGGTCACCTGCTTACCCTGATAATCTGCCTGCTGTCGTTAACATCGGGCAAGGCTCTCCTACCAGTGTCTTCAGCGGAATGAGTGCAAGATTTCCTGAAAAATACCGTCGCGCCATCTTTGCTTTCGACTGGAGCTTTGGTATCATCTACGCCCTTCATCCTCAGGCGCAGGGATCTACTTATAAAACAAAAGCGGAAGAATTTATTTCAGGCGCGCCATTGCCTTTGACCGATGGAATAATCGGCCCTGATGGAGCTTTGTATTTCTTAACCGGCGGACGTAAACTAGAATCTGACCTTTACCGGGTTTACTACAAGGATAACAAAGGAGCTAACGGTGCATTGGCTTCAAGTTCCTCGGATGAAGCTACCAGGGCACGTAAAACAAGGATGCAGCTGGAAGAATTTCATGGCAAACCAAATGCCCAGGCCGTTGCTTTTGCCTGGCCTTTCTTAAAAGATCCCGATCGCTATATTCGTTTTGCCGCCCGTGTTGCAGTTGAAAATCAACCTCCTGCTCAATGGCAGGCAAAAGCACTTGCTGAAAAAGATCCGCAGATTTTAACCCAGGCTATGCTTGCCTTGGCAAGGACAGGCGACTCGGCTTCAAAAATAAATAATAAGATTTTTGAAGCACTGGTAACGGTTGATTTCAAAAACCTTACTGCATTACAACAGATGGATTTTCTTAGAGCATTTGAAGTAACTCTTTACAGGATGGGTTTACCGGATGCTACAATTACAGCTAAAGTGAACGCTTATCTCGATCCTAATTATCCTTCCTCTTCCAATGATTTAAATCGTATGCTTTGCAAAATTCTTGCATTTACTGGTAACGCCCAGGTTGTTCCTAAAACACTGGCTTTAATGGATAATGCTAAAGATGATGGCGATACTTTACAAAATACTTTTACCAATTCCTCTGACCTTGTAATGCGAAACCCACAATATGGAATGGATATCGCAAAAATGTTGTCTAACAAGCCGCCGGCACAACAGGTATATTACGCTACTGCATTAAGCAAGGCTACTACCGGCTGGACGCCTGAGTTACATGAGAAATATTTTAAATGGTTCACTACGGCTTTTGGTTATAAAGGTGGCGTAAGCTATATTGGTTTTATTGATGGCGACCGTAAGCTTGCCCTTGCTAACGTTCCAAAAGATCAGTTGGCTCATTTTAATTCAATATCGGGTCAATCATTACTTGATTCTGCCAATAATAGCAGGCTCGCAGTAAACGGGCCGCGACCTAAAGGACCTGGCCGGCGTTGGCAGGTTGATTCCGCGCTATTAGTGGTACAGCATGATTCTTCTGCCAGGGACCTGGCTAATGGTAAGGCGATGTTTGCAGCTGCACTATGTAGTTCATGCCATACTATGAATGGAGAAGGCGGTGCTGTTGGTCCTGACCTGAGCCAGCTGGGAACACGTTTTTCAGCACACGATATACTTGAATCTATTATTGAGCCAAGCAAAGTAATTTCAGATCAATTTGCAGCCACGAATTTTTATATGAAAGATGGCAGCTCAATTATTGCGAGGCTTAAGAACGAAGACAATGATAAATATTATATTATTCAAAACCCTTTTACACCGCAAACAGTAAGGGAAGTTCCAAAATCAGCTGTATCCAGAACCAGCGTTTCGGATGCACCATCAATTATGTATCCTGGCCTGATCAACAGCTTAAACCCGGAAGAACTAAAAAACCTGATGGCTTATCTGATATCAGCTGGTAATAAAGACAATGCGGTTAACAGGCCTAAGGGTAAGTAAAGCACGGGTAAGCTTTAGCAGCATTTTAAGAAAGTAACAAAGCCATAATCGCACCAACTGAAGTATTAATAAAATTTACGGCATTGTTATCCAAATAGCGTTTACGCTCAACCGTTGCTCCAAGAAGAGAGTCAGCAAGATTACCTATAGTGCCTGCAATTATTATCAAAAGAAAATGGAGGCTCCATCCGAAGCCAAAGGAATATATGATTGCTATGACTGTACTTCCTATAATGCCGGCTAAAGTTCCTTCTGCACTTATCACACCGTTCAATCCCCGCTGATCTTTTTTAAAACTAATAATATTATAGTAACGACTACCATAAACATTACCAAGTTCCGATGACAATGTATCGGCAGTAGCAGCGGAAAAACCTGAAGCCATCATCAACCTTAAAGTATGCGTTTGTTCAGGTAATAAATAAATGTATATTCCAAGTATCGCCGCTACTCCCGCATTTGCAAGCACCTGGCCGGCAGTGCGACGGCCTTCATTTTCTTCTGCTATTCCCAGAGTAGTTTTAGCTTTTGACTTCCAGGAGGTAGCTACTGTTCCCAAAATAAAAAATGTAGCGATCATTGCTATTCCTGTAAAACCTGCACCAATAAAAATAAGCAGTCCCATACATCCCCCTGCAATAGCAGCCTGCAAAGTTAGTTTCCTCATTCTAACGGTGAGGAACATAGTGCTGCTGAGGATGAGAGTAAGGATCAGGTAGTCTTTGGCCATAAGTGTAAACTGAGAAATGGCTATCAGCAGTCAGCTATCAGCTAAGCAATTTTAAATTATTGAGTTGACTAATAAATAAATGTATAATAATTAATTAATGTTCCCCTCGAAGCGTAAAGCTGATGGCTGATAGCTGACTGCTGACAGCTTTATGGTAACGTCAGCAAAAACCCGATTGTAAAATTTGCATCCCAATCGAATACAAAAGTGTCTGTTTTTGTGGCATCAGCGATAGCCTTGTAAATATTAAGTCCTGAACCCATTTTTTTATCTGCGGCTTTATAGCTGCCGGGAGGATTGAGTACAGTATATCTTTCATCGCCTTTACGTATCGGCTTTGCAAGTGTGAAGGGAACACCACCAAGAATGAAACATACATTCCTTTTACTTTCAGGAATCCTTGCCACTTTATCTTTAACTTCACTGTATACGGCATCATCTGCCCTGCCTTGTTCATAATACTTTGCACCGGCGGTTTCTATTGCCTTAAGACTTCCACCATCGTTCCATGACAGCTTGGTGTTCCCAGATCCTATATCTGTCATAAAAGAGCTTTCTGCAAATGTCTGGGGAACGGTTGCCCTTAATGCAAATTTCGCTTCCTGATCAGCGGTTACCGTATTTACTACATAACCAATTTTTTTAAGTTCATTGGCTATAATAGTAGTTTTAGGTACTTTCTGGGCACCTGATGAAATAACAAAATGCATATTATTTTTATTAACACCTTTCTGAAACATTCCTACCAGGTATTTTTTTAAACCTGCACGTATATCATCTGTAGATATCAAACCTTCGTATGCCAGCGATTCCCCGAAATCCTTAGAAACGATTTCCCATCGCTTTTCCTTATCCATATTGATAACAAACGAATTAAACCCGGAAGCTCCTACTTCAACAACTCCTCTAAGTATTCCATTCACCGGCTTTTCAGGTGTGTAATCAAATGACCGGTGTTCCGGAGTAGCACGGCCACTATTGGATGCACTTCCGGCAGGCACTGATGCCGGGCTTCCTTCTCCTGCCATCGGAGGATCCTTACGTGATGCAGTACCCGAAGAATCAGTAATAGTTGTATTAACAACACTATCATCAGATTTGCCTGCAGGTAAAAAACGTTTGATCGCAAAAAATGCTATAACACCTATCACCAGAAATATCACTATTTTTCCAATTGGCTTAATTCTCATTGTATTGATTTTCGTATTTAAGTATGGATACAGTAAATTATTACTCTATTTATTTTTTAAGATAGTCGAGGTATTTATTTTTTCCTGAATCCTTATCATTGTCTATCCGGGCAGCTGAAGTCTGAATAGAGTCTGAATAATTAAATGTATTGTCAACATCTAATTGAGTGGCAGTTTGTGCTGCAATAGACACTTTAGCAGCATCTTTAAGATCCTGTGCATTCATAGCCTGAGAAGTAATCTGGATGGCAGATTTAATACCACCGATCTTGTTGGCTACATCCTGCCTGATCTTTTGTATTGCCTGATCAGCATCACTATTAAGATCAGTATTACCGGTAAAGGCTTTCATGGCTTTACCCATAGTGGCGGAAGCAGTAGTTACAGCATCGTATTTTGCCTTCTGTATTTTAATCGTATTCTTTGAATTCAGTAAAGCAACACCCGACTTGCGATAAGCTTTGTCTGCAAATACCACCAGGTTTTTTACGTCATTAGCTATGGGCTTCACACCATCAATAAAATCTTTTGCATTATTAAAATTGGTAGCAGAGGTTTCCAGGGCAAGCTGTGTATCAAAATCATCCGGTGTTCTCTGAAGCCGTGTCTGGCAAATTTTAACTTCTTCCTGTGCCTGTCTTAAATTCCTTTCATTTTCTTCCAACTGAAGTTGCAAAGATGATTCCTGAGCTTTCAGCTTTTCACCGTGAATCCTTAGCTGGTCACGGTCTTTTTCAGCTTCTTCTACCTGAAGATTCAAAATATTCCAGGGATTCATTTCAATGGCCCATCCCAGTGTGCCTTGCGCAATCGCTTCAGAAAAATACCTCATACCTCTCCAGAACTTTGCATTGGTAAGTATCATTAATAATACGATTGCTACAGCTATCCCGATAACAAGTTGAATGGTACCCCATACCAAAGACAACAGGAATGGAAGTACAAACATATAGAACAGCACCAACAGACCACCCAGGATAACTACTGTCATTATGGTACCCCAGGTTTTCTTTGCATCCCATTTAGGAACCTCAAAATTTGTTTTTATCAATTCGTTTGCCATTTTGATTTGTTTGATTTATTGTTAATAGTAGCCGCTTAAAAGTACTGATCAATTTTTTGAAGTTCTGCTTCAATTTCTTTCTTTTTATTTTCACCGGCCCTGATAAAAGCTTCTTTGTTTAAATTCAGCAGTTCTTTATTATGGGTAATTTCCTGAGACACTTTCTTAACTTCCTGGCTAAGCGTGGTAATTCTTTCATTCAGTTCCTGCAATTCGCCGGCTTTTTTCTGCAACAGCAATTCATTCTGCTCTACTTCTTTATTATATTGTTGAGAGTATGCGTCGGAGAAACCTTTCAGATCACTGTCAATAATATTAATATATTGATGTCCTGTTGACACTAGTTTTTCTTTTGTCAAGCCTGTTCTTTTCAATACATTGAAAGCTGTTTTATACCTGGTTGCTTCATCTGCAATAGCTTCTACATCAATTTTACTATCAATGAATTCTTTAAAATCCGTTCCCTGGAAAAGAGCATTCTTGGTATTTGCATCTTCAATCAGGTCTTCAAAGTATTTTTGGTAATCAGCCCTAACTCCTGATTTTGGAGCGCTTGCATTACCTGGCAAGGTTACTGCCATCTCTTCTGGTGCTACTGGCGCTTTTTCTTTTACGGTTTTAATTTCATCCGTTCGTACTTTGGCTTCTTTTGAGCCGGGTGGTGTTTCTTCTTCCTTAAATTCAAGAAAAGGGCTCATTATGTTTTTTAAAAAACTCATAGTTCTTTTTTTAAAATTAATTAAAATTTAGCTATCAGCCGTCAGTTATCAGCCGTCAGCTGTTTCACCTATTTATAGAATCATTAGTTTTTACTTGATTGCATCTACAACAATTTTTATTGTGCAAAGTAACAAACACACAGAGGTCATAAGCTGACGGCTGATAGCCAAGGCTACAATGTAGCCTTGATCTCTTCAATCGTTTCTGCAAATCTTTTATTTGTTTTTACATCTTTCTGCCAGGCTAAATCCCTTTCAATAAGGTCAATCTCTTTTTTTATGGTCGCGCCTGCATGCCCGTTTTCTTCACCCAAAATAAACACAGTATCTGAAATTGCAACAGCCGTTTCTATATCATGTGAAACAATGATAAGTGTTTTTAATTCATCAGACAGGGAAACCTGTAATAAAAGATTTACGACCCTGTCAAGCACAAGAACGTCCAGACCGGAAAACGGTTCATCAAGCAACAGGAAATCAGATCCTTTTAATAGCTGCTGAATGATACTTACGCGTTGTCTTTGTCCGCCTGAAAGCTGCTGGGGATAATAACCTGAAATGGTTTTTAAACTAAAATCCTCTAAATATTTATCCACCGTTTCTTTTTCTTTTCCTTTCAGTGCCTTATTCTGCTTTGCAGCCATCATCAGCGAGGTATAGATAGTTCTCCATTCAAACAGGTAATAGTTTTGAAAAATAACACCCATATCACCTGCGTTAATGGTGCGGTTATTATTGATGGTAATATTACCCGAAGTCGGTTGTTGCAGTCCGGATAATATTCTGAATAATTGTGTTTTACCGATCCCGCTTCTTCCAATCAGGGAAACCACCTGCCCTTGTTTAAATCCCGGGCGGATAATGTCATGTATCCTGAAGTTGATATCCTTGAGAATGATTCTGTCACCAAACAATAATTGTACATCCTCCGCTTTTAAGATCACTTCAGCTTTTGTATGAACGGTCATAGTTATTTTAAATTAGTATAAGGGAAAAACCATTTTCGCAAAGCCCCCAGTAAATAATCGAATCCAAGTCCGATTAAAAATATTACCAGTTGTAAAGCCAGTACATTGGTAAGGTCATTATATTTATTATACTTAATAATTAAGGCGCCGATACCACCTTCACTCATACTCAATCCTTCCACCAATGTTATCATCAGCCAGGAAATAGCAAAGTTCTGTCGAAGTATTTCAAAAACCTGATCTGCTTTACCAATGATGATCACTTCATAAACGGTTTGCCAGTGCGTATAGCCAAGTGTTTTACATAATTCATATTGTTGCTTATCAATGTTTAGAATTACACCCAGGAAAGATGTAACAAAAAATGGTACCATACCAAATACCAGCAACGATAGTTTAAGCTGGCCACCATCTTTTGTTAACAATGTAAAGATAAAGATCAACCCGGTTAGAGTCAGGTACCTCGCTTTTACGATAAACAAAGCAATGGTTTTAAAAAACGGAATAACGGATAAATAGGTAAAGAATAAGGTGATTAAAACCGAATAGAACAATGCCTCGAAAGTGAGCATTATACTGGTAAGCACATTATCCAGGAGTAGCTTTGTTGTTAAGAGCCCGAAGAATGTTTTGGCCACAGTTAATGGTTGCGGTATTAATCCGTTAGAACTGAAATGCCATAGTAACAACGCCAACACTAACTGTCCTGCTACCATTATGGCCAAAACCTGCCTGCTGATTTTCCCAAAGGGAACGAATATGTTTTTCATGAAATCCTTTTTTAATGGTTAATTGTTAATTGTTAACGGAAAGTTGCTTTAGTATTATTAACCACTCACAATTAACAATTAACAATTAACCATTGATCATTCTCCCAATACTATTTCCACACGCCTGTTTTTAATCCTGCCGGTTTCTGTGCTGTTATCGGCAATTGGTTTACCTGATCCATACCCTTTTGCTTCCAGGCGGGCTTGCGTTAAACCTTTCTTCACCAGATAATTTTTAACTGACTGAGCTCTTTTGTCTGAAAGCGGAACGTTAACATCATCTGAACCACTGTTGTCTGTATGACCATACACACCCAATTTTAAACCTTCAGCAACCACAGCCGATTCAAATATCTCATCCAGCAATTTGTAAGAAGAAGGCTGTATTTCGGCTGAACCTTTTCCAAATTCAATGCTGTAGGATTTGGAAGATACTTCTGTAGTGATCTCACCGGCATATTTTGTTTCTATAGCTTTACCTTCCATAAGTTCCGGGTGATTAGCAATGACACTCAGCAGGAATGACTTATCTACCGCTTTTTCATAAGGCATAAAATTCGGCATTAACGAAGGATACATCTTAACCATAATGTTACCAAAAGTGTTATACACAGCTTTATACCTGTCAATCTTATCAGTACCCAGTCCATAAGTATTGGCCATATCTGAAAGATTGAATACGGTACTACCACCTAAATTCACTTTCATTCCCTGGATATCTTTTTCTTCCACACCATTATAATATTTCAACCAGTAAGCGGCATCTTTTTCCTGGTAAACATTTGCGCTTACCTCAGCAGCAAATTTCTTTGCTTCATTATAAGAACGAACCTGGTCTCCGGCCTGGGCCAATGCGATAATCATGCTTTCCACATCGGTACGGTGATCATTAGCCCATTTTTTTATAGCGATGGTTTGATTGGGCATTTGTGCAGCATACTGCCTGGTGTTTGCAATAGTTACCAAACCACCTTTTTTGTTAGCAACATTTACGTCACCGGGGGTCCATGTTGCAACACCATCAACAGCTACAACGGTATCCTTGCCGGTAGTTTTGCCATTCAGAACGATCTTCCTTTTTTCTGTATATCCTGTGATGTATTTATTAGGTGCATCCAGGAAGTCACTTGCAGAAATGATGTTTATGGCAGTAGCATCATAAGTAGTTTCATCCGGATTCACTTTTATCCCATTGTCACCTGCCCATTTTATCAGGATGTTCAGGTCGCCATCTCTTAATACACCGGCAACACATTTACCCTTTGCATTCTGAGGATCTTGTTTCCAGGATTGAGGACCCATCACCTGGTCTTCACCAAACGATTTTCCATGTGTTACCGGGATAATTACAGGCTGGTATTCTGCGCCTAAAGGTTCCAGCTCTTTTGAAAGTGAAGTCATGAAAGCGGGCATACCGTCACCCATAAACGTAACCAATACTGCCGGCGCACCTGAATTGTTCTTATAGTCATTAGCAAATTTAACCAGGTCGGCCATTTGCTTGTTACAATCGTCTTGCCGTACATAAGTAACATCCAGCTTGGCATTGTCAAATAAAGATCCTTTTGTAGTTCTTACTCCACCATTTGCATACATACCTGAAAACTGGCTGTTCCATGCCATGCGTTCCCAGTTAATTGAAGTTCCGCCATTTACGGCTGGTGATTTAGATGGTAATGGCAACTGAACTGCGTTACTTTTAAGCGATGCATCCGGAGCGTCGGGAAGGGCTACTTTACCTACCTCCATTGAACTCACAACATCTTTTGGACGATTTTGATACCATTTTACCCCAAGAACAACAGCCACAACAATAGCTGCAATTATAAAAAACTTTCCTGCGGGTTTTACTTTAACTGACATTTTGATAATAATTTAAAACTAAAAAATAATTTTTATTTTATTAGGGTTTAGAAAGAACCAGACAACCAAAAGCTTTTGAACCTTAAAACGGCAGGCGCTTTTAATGTCGGTACTAATGTACTGACTTTATGTCAAATCATATTAACCATAACTTACTTGAGCTGGCTTAAAAGTGTAACAGTCATATATAGATGCAATAAATGATGTGTTTAAAGTATATTGTCTGCCATACTTACTATTTGGAATGATACTCATCAGCGGCCATATTCCCGGAAACGGTAGTTCAAACTCATCCACGTGGCCGGGAATCTTTGGATTAGAAAAACGCTGTCCCCGATCATTTTTCGTTCTATTACCATGTTGGTTATAGCGTGGTATCATTAATATTACGATTATGATGATTAAAATCATCAATACTCTCTTTTTCATTGTATTGTTTTGTGAAAAGGAATGTGAGGCAGCATTAAACCGGTTACGGCTTAATAACCTAACCTTTGATCAGCTTTACTTTTGAAAACTTTACAGATTGGAGACTGTGGGCGGTTCTACCCCTGGGAGCCAAAGGGCATATAAGAAATCCGCATTTATGTTCATATACTTGGGAGATTAACTCCTCTTTGATTTGATCTTATAAAGATATATACGCTTTAACGGTTCCATAAGCACAATCGATATGAGCGGTTAAAATTGTTTGTTTATTGGTAAAGCATGTGTGATTAGCGGTAGAATTTGGGTTTAGGTGCAAAAATAAGTAGTTAAGCGGTTGTGTTGGTTTATGAATGGTATACTTTTGCTAATAGTAATTTTAACACAGAGAAATACAGGAGGAGGAAACACAGAGGGCGCAGAGAAGTTGCCTCTGTGTTTCCTCCTCCTGTTTCTCTGTGCTAAAAAAAAGTTGAGCTCTTCCAGACTAATAACCACGTATAGGCCATATCGTTATAAAGGTCTATCATCAAAATTCTTATATTTACAAAAGCTCATACATATTACAATGAACAGAAAATCATTTATAGTAACATCAGCCAGATCAGCATTGCTGTTTGCATTATTTTCTAAACAGCGGGCGATGGCAAATGAGAAATTAGCCACCGTTCAAAAAACAGGTCGTTTCCTTTATGTTGCTACTCCCGGCATTCGCAACTATCTTGAATATGGCGGACATGGGATAGTAGTTTTTGATATAGATAATGAACATCAATTTGTAAAGCGAATTCCCACAGCAGGACTCGATGACAAAGGATTGCCATTAAATGTAAAAGGTGTTTGCGTAAGCCTTTATACCAATTGCATTTATGTAAGCACGCTTACCTCTCTTCAATGTTTACATCTTACAACAGAAAAATTATTATGGGAAAAAAGATATGAAGGTGGCTGTGATCGCATGGCGATATCACCTGACGGCAAAACAATCTATCTTCCCTCTTTAGAGAATGAGCACTGGCATGTTGTAAGTGCCAGAGACGGCGCTATTATTAAAAAGATCGTTACACATTCAGGTGCACATAATACTATATACGGATCAGACGGAAAGAAAGCATACCTCGCCGGCTTACGGTCACCTGACCTAACTATCACCGATACACGCACACATACCATCAGCAGCAAAACCGGCCCTTTCAGTGCAAGCATCCGTCCTTTTACAATAAATGGAAAACAGACGCGCTGCTATGTAAATGTGAATGAATTACTTGGATTTGAAATTGGTGATCTGACTACAGGAAAAAAACTATTGCAGGTAGAAGTGCAGGGATTTCAGAAAGGAGCTGTAAAACGTCATGGATGCCCTTGTCATGGTATTGGGCTTACGCCGGACGAAAAAGAATTATGGTTATGTGATGGCTTCAATCAACAGCTTCATATATTTGATATTACGCAGATGCCGCCCAGGCAGGTGCAAAGTATTAAACTTAAAGATCAGCCCGGGTGGATCACTTTTAGCATAGATGGTAAATATGCCTATCCATCTACAGGAGAAGTGATAGATGTGAGCCAGCGTAAAATAATCACCAATTTAAAAGATGAACATGAACAGGATGTTGGAAGTGAGAAGATGGTTGAAGTACATTTTAATAATGAGAAGCCTGTGAAGGCCGGTGATCAGTTTGGAATAGGAAGAGTAGTTAATGGTTAATTGTTAATTGTTAACGGAAGGAGTTAACCAATCGAAGAAAAAATATGAGTATACTTATTTATATACTCTTCCACCATTAACAACTATCCGTTAACAATTAACCATTAACAATTAATCATTAATCAGCTTCCCCTGTTGGCACCTGTTGACCTTACCTTTTTAGTTACAGCTGCCGGTTTGGAGCTGCCGGTTTTCATAAACTTAGAACCTTTTCCCTGGCTCTTTTGATTTTTGCTGTTCTGGCCATCTGACTTCTTGTTATTAGTAGGTAATGACATATATCTTGGTTTTATTAAACAAATTTAAAGTCTTCCTGATTTGTTTACAAGAAAATTATTAGTGAACCATCCGATCAGCTGGTGAATTATTACATTACCGGCCCCATTTAAAAAATACCAATGGTAATGTGAAAACAACAGACACCTGTAAACGCAGTTTTTTTTAAGTAACAATCAGCTTAACTTTACATAGTAAATGATCTTGTCGGTTCCGGGTAATAACATGTCATTTTTACCGGAGTGAAGAAATTACGCTTCCCATATATTACCCGGTTTTCTTCTTAGTTATATACTTCCTTAAAGCTGTAGCGAAGTTATAAACCTCAACATTTATCCCGTACCTTTAGTTACTAAAAATAAATACACATGATGATAAAAAGAATTTTAATGTTTGCCTGCGCCAGTTCAATTTATAATATATCAATCGCCCAGGCAAAGCACGAAGACACAGAATTTTATGAACCGGTACCGGCGGTTGTTAAACCGGGAGGTGGAAATAGCGGAGCGCCATCGGATGCCATCATTTTATTCGATGGCAAAAATCTTTCAGAATGGGTTTCAACAAAAGATACCACTGCCCCTGCCGGATGGACGCTGGCAAAGCAAATGATTACCGTTAATAAGACTGCAGGAGATATTCAGACCAAAAGGCGTTTCACAGATTATCAGTTGCATATAGAATATAGAATCCCATCAAATATTACCGGTGAAGGACAGGCAAGAGGCAACAGCGGTATCTTCCTCGCTACATTTCAAGGAGGAGCGGGTGGATACGAACTGCAGGTACTTGACAATTATAATAACAAAACTTATGTAAACGGACAGGCAGGAAGCATTTATAAACAGGTTGCGCCACTAGTAAATGCGTGCCTTCCCCCAGGTGAATGGCAGAAGTATGACGTTGTTTGGACCGCACCAAGATTCAGTGATGATGGGTCAGTTAAGTCACCCGGACGTGCAACAGTATTCCTGAATGGTGTTCTTGTTCAAAATAATTTTGAGTTAAAAGGCGATACACCATTTGTCGGTCAGCCTTCTTACCACAAACATGGTGCAGCGCCTATCAAACTGCAGTCTCATGGTGACAAAAGTGAACCGATTAGTTACAGGAACATCTGGGTGAGAGAACTTCTATAATTGTTAATGGTTAATTGTTAACGGTTAGTGGTTAAATAGTGAATAAGTTTGACACACTCAAAATTAATCAAATGGTTAACCGTTTCCATTAACCATTAACAATTAACCATTAAAAGTTAGTTGTTAATGGTAGAAGAGTGAATAAGTTTTACATACTCACAAAATTAATTGAATGGTTAACCCTTACCGTTAATAATGAACCATTAATCATTAACCATTAAATTGAATTACTATTCTTTAATAAAGCAAATTGATACTTATATCACCGGTATCTTCTCGGCGGAAACGGACAAGCAATTGTTATATCATAATCTTATCCATACCCAGCAGGTAGTATCAAACTGTGCAAAAATAGCAACGCATTACAAGCTCAATGAAAAAGATTATTTCATAGTTATCTCAGCAGCCTGGTTTCATGATATTGGATACTTTGTTGGTAATGCTACAGGACATGAACTGACCGGAGCTGATATGGCAGCAGCATTTTTAAAAGAAAAAGGAGTAGAAGGGGAAACAATAACGGCGGTAAAAAAATGTATTATCGCTACATGTATGCCTCAATCACCCAATGCACTTCTTGAGCAAATTGTTTGCGACGCTGACCTTTTTATGTTTGGCACAGATGATTTTGATAAAAGAAATAAGCTGATGCGAAAAGAAGCCGAATGGCACTTTAATAAAAAAATAAGTAAAAGCGAATGGCGAAAAAGTACTATACAATTATTAGAATCGCATCATTTTCACACTAATTATGTTCGTCAGCTGCTTAACACTAAAAAGGTGGAAAACCTTGAGAATCTTAAGCGTAAAGAATCAGAAGACAAAGAGCAGGAGTTACAACCAATGCACGATAATGGAAACAGTCTTTCGGTTACAGAAACCCTGACCGTTAAAAAGAAAAAAAATGATCGTCCTGAAAGAGGGATCGAAACTATGTTCCGTATTACTTCAGGAAATAATCAGCGATTAAGCGATATGGCCGATAACAAGGCTCATATAATGATCACCACAACTTCCATTATTATATCGGTTTTGCTAAGCGTATTACTGCGCAAACTTGAGGACAATTCGAATCTTATCATTCCTACTTTAATGATGCTTGCCGTTTGTGTGATCACTATGGTATTTTCGATTTTGTCCACAAGGCCTACCATACCTCATGGTACTTTTACTCAACAAGACCTTGATGAGAAAAAAACTAATCTTTTATTTTTTGGTAATTTCTACCGGATGAATTTTGATGATTATTCTGCCGGGATGCAACAAATGATGAATGACCGGGAGTTTTTATATGGCAGCCTTACAAGGGATGTATATTCGCAAGGTGTGGTACTTGGCAGGAAATACCAACTGCTTCGGATTGCATACGATGTATTCATGTTCGGGATCGTGGTATCAGTAATCGCTTTTGTAATTAGCTCTATTTTTTATAGTCCTTAATTGTGGTGTGACTGTTAACGTTAAACAGTAAGCTTTGAACAATCTATTCTTACCACTTACACTGATAGTATTCCTGATTGTTGCAGGATGTATGCCCGCTGATAGAACTAAGCAAACCTTGCATGATTACTATATAACCAAACCTGAATAATTTTTTATGCCCGAAAATCTCAATGAAATTTAAGGCATTTCATTTCATAAAAAAATGATGATACTATTTATGCCATCCAGAATGAAGAAGGAAAGTTATTACGGCTTGCCTGAAAAAACAATAACATAGCGTACCCGGATCTAAAGGAAAATTAAATAGATCGGTTCTTAATAACTGAAAGATTTATTATAAATTTCTTTAACACTCCCTTTAGAAAAACCCTCAGAATCGCTTCAGAATGCCCTTGTAATGTTGTGCTATAATTACTAAACTTAAAATTAAAGCCATGACATCAAGACAATTAGCAGCAGTAATTCTTGTAAGTACCGCTACTTCAATTGGAAGTGTATGGGGCTATGGAAAATACCAGCAACATCAATCACTGGCATCTTACTCCCCCGCTACTTCCGCTCAAAACAACGCCCGTTATACGGGTTTCAATGAAAACGCCGCAGAAGGGCCGATGGTAGATTTCGAGAAAGCGGCTTCCAAAGCAGCTCCGGCAGTTGTGCATATTAAAACACTTACAAAAGCAAAACAGGTTTTAGGTGATCAAGGTATGCAAAGCAATCCTTTCGGAGATTTTTTCGGCGACGGATTTGGTGAAATGCCTGAAGCCCGTCCAGGCTCAAGAGATCAGCGTGCATCAGGTTCCGGTGTTATTATCAGCGCAGATGGATATATCGTTACAAATAACCATGTTGTTGACCAGGCAGATGAACTGATCGTTACACTTAATAATAAAAAGGACTTCAAAGCAAAAGTTATAGGCAAGGATCCCAGCAGTGACCTTGCAGTATTAAAGATTGAAGCAACTCATCTTCCAGTGCTCACATTTGCCAACTCAGATCAGGTACATTTAGGACAGTGGGTACTGGCAATAGGGTATCCTTTGAATCTTGAAACTACTGTAACATCCGGTATTGTAAGTGCTAAATCGAGAAGCCTTGGAATAAATAGCCGGCAGAGCAAAACACCGGTAGAATCATTTATACAAACCGATGCCGCAGTTAATCCCGGTAACAGCGGTGGAGCATTGGTTAATACAGACGGTAATATTATTGGTATCAACAGCGCCATAGCATCACCCACAGGATCTTATGCCGGTTATGCTTATGCGATACCTTCTAACCTCGTTCAAAAAGTGGTTAGTGATATTATAAAATATGGGAGTACCCAGCGGGCGTACCTAGGTGTAATGTTTGGTAGCGACCAGATGAGTGAAGAAGATCGCGGTAAAAATAATATCAAGGAAGGTGAGGGTGTATTTGTAATGGACATAGCAAAAGGAAGTGCTGCTGAAAATGCAGGTGTTCAAAAAGGTGACTTTATAACTAAAGTAAATGGCCGGACTGTAAACACAGGTACTGAAATGGTAGAACAAATATCAGTACTGCGCCCGGGTGATAAAGTTAATATCAGCTATGTACATAATGGCACAGAAAAAAATACCATGGTAACTCTGAAAGGCGCTGCTGGTACGTATGAAAGCATAAAAGAACAGGTTGTGGATCAGTTAGGGGCAACATTCGAAAATTTAGATAAAAACACTGCTTCGCAGTTAAACCTGCAGGGTGGTGTAATGGTAAAGGGTCTGAACCAGGGAATCCTAACCGATCAGACAAAAATCAAAGAAGGTTTTATTATAACCAAAGTTAATAATACAAGAGTTACTACTATTGATGCTTTGAAACAAGCCATTAAAGAGGCCGGAAACACGGCTATAATCAGTGGTATATATGCAAGGCAACCACAAACAGAATATCAATATGCATTAAACGATTTGAACAGTGCTCAGTAAGTTTGATAGTTATTTTTGAGTATTCCGTGTAAGAAACCCGCTGTAATAGCGGGTTTTTTAATGGTTAATTGTTAATGGTTAATTGTTAACGGTTAGCTGGTAAATTTGTGTGTGATAATATGGGAACTATCCGTTAACAATTAACCATTAACAATTAACAATTAATGAAGATTTTAATTATAGAAGATGAACACGCCTTGCAACAATCCATTCAGAAATATTTGGAACATCAGGGATATGTTTGTGAAACAGCTGATGATTTTGCCAAGGGTAGGGAAAAAATTAACTCTTTCAATTACGATTGCGTAGTGGTAGATATTGGCTTGCCTTATGGCAGTGGTTTAAATATTGTAAAAGAACTCAAAGACATTGAATCTAAAGCGGGCATCATTATCATATCTGCCAGAAATTCACTTGAAGATAAACTAAATGGATTGGAAATAGGTTCTGATGATTACCTGACAAAGCCTTTTCATTTGTCAGAACTCAACGCACGAATCAATGCGGTGCTTCGGAGGAAAAATTTTGGTGGCAGTAAAATTATCCAGTTTCATGAAATAAAATTATTCCCGGATGCAAGAAGGGTTACCATAAACGATAAAACCATAGAACTTACAGACAAAGAACACCAGCTCCTTGAATATTTTATTGCCAACCAGCGCAGGGTACTTACCAAGGCTGCAATTGCAGAACATATCTGGGGCGATGAATATGACCAGGTAAGCAATTATGATTTTATTTATACGCACATTAAAAATCTCAGGAAGAAATTGATAGATGCAGGTAGTGATGATTATATAAAAACAGTTTATGGAACGGGGTATAGGTTTACGGAGAACTAAGTATGAGGTATGGGGTATGAGGCATGAGGTATGAGGTATCATAAAGCCTGAAGGGCTGACATGATTATAAAAATGATAGATTATAAAACACAATCCCTGAAAGGGTGATATGATTAAGAGTCTGTATTGCTATATGCCACCCTTTCAGGGTTTCTTCAAACAATTACAATTTTTCTATAATCATGTCAGCCCTTCGGGCTTAATAATTCTTATCTTACAACTCACAAAATTTCATACCTCATACCTCATACCTGATGACAGCGTTAAGCTGTCAGCTACCTCATACCTAAAAACACCCATGCGGCTACTCACTAAAACAACCCTATACTTTTTACTGGCAATGGTTCCTTTGCTGGCTGCAGGAGGATTTTATTTATATTTTCAATTTAGTAAAGAGCTCAACAATGAAATGGATGATGAGCTGGTAAACGATGAATTACAATGGGTGCGGTTTCTTGAAAACGAAACGGAGATTAACGGTCCTTTTATTCTAAAAACTCCGGAGCTAACCATCTTTCCAATCAATGCACATCTTACCCCGATGGCAGAAATCAAAGATACTTACGTTTTCCAGGAGATTTCTAATATAAAAGTTCCATACAGGCAACTGGCCCAAATAGTACCTGTTAATGGAATTGCTTACCAGATCATTATTCGTAAATCGCAGTTGGAAAAATCGGTGTTGTTTACCAATGTAACCAGGATAATGCTTTTTGTATTTATAGGGTTGTTTGCTATAACGTTATTATTTAACTGGTTTATAAGCAGAAGATTATGGACGCCTTTTCACCGGTCTCTGCAGAAAATCCGCAAAGCGGAGTTAACCCAAATGGAAGCTATTTATTTTGAGGATACTTCTATTGAAGAATTTAATGAGCTCAATTCATCTCTGAATGCTATGGCAAATAAAATTCATAGGGATTATATAAACATGAAAGAGTTTACCGAAGACGCCGCTCATGAAATGCAAACCCCGCTGGCAATTGCACAAAGCAGGATGGAATTAATGTTACAGGATGTACATTTAACCGAAGAACAAATAGATTCCATCGTACAGGCCAGTGAAGCTATAAAAAGATTAGGCAAGTTAAACCAGTCTTTGTTGCTGCTGGCTAAAATTGAGAACAAGCAATATGAAACCACTGATTCTGTTAATTTAGTTTCCATCACAACTAAATACTTGCAATTATTCGATGAGATAATAAAAGATAAACAGGTTCTAATTGAAAAAAAATTTTCAGGTAACCTCATTTTAAAAATGCATTCATTTCTGGCGGAATCTTTGGTCAGCAACCTGGTTGGAAATGCAGTAAAATACAATGATACAGGCGGCAGGATTGTTATCACCATTACTGATGATACCTACACTATTTCCAACACCAGCAGCTTACCTGCCATTGAACCACAGCAATTATTTAAAAGATTTAAGAAATTTAAACCTAATGCAGATAATTCCAATGGCCTCGGACTGGCAATTGTTAAGAAGATAACAGATACTCATAATTTGTCTATCAGTTACCGTGCAGGAGGTGGCATGCAAGAATTTAAGATAGGGAAGATTTAATTTATTATTCTTTTTTGCCGGCGTCTGTTATTACATTTATTTATTAATGGTGCCAATCGTTAAGGGTTCTTTCACTGTAATGTGAAATACATTTCATTTTACATTGCGGGTATTACATCAAATATTAGGGTGCTTCCAAATTTCCTCCTTGGAGGGGCAAGGGGTGGGTTTTTGAACATGAAACGCAAAATAATTCCATACGATCCTAAATTAAAAGTCCTTGCCAAAAAGCTTCGATACAATATTACTTTATCAGAAGTTGTGTTATGGAATGAATTAAAAAGCGGACAAATGATGGACTATGATTTTGATAGACAAAGACCGATTTTAAAATATATTGTTGACTTTTATTGTAAGGATGTATTATTAGCAATAGAAATAGATGGCTCTACACATGATGATGATGTAACAGCTATGAAAGATGAAGTAAAACAAAAAGAGCTTGAAAAATCAGGAGTGAGTTTTCTTCGATTTAATGCTTTAGATGTGGTACATGATATTATAAATGTATTACGAACAATCGAAAACCGGTTATTTGATTATGAGGATAAACATGGTATTCCAGAAAATGTCAAGAGAAAGCGTAACAGCATATCATAACTTATTGCTGCTGTTTCCATCCAAAGATTGACCTTGAATAAATCTTAAATTAAAATAACATTTGCCTGGAAGATTCATATAAGCTTTTAGGGTGATTATCAATCCCCTCCTTGGAGGGGACATTACGTCCGTAGGACGGAACGGGGGTGGGTAAACAGAGCGAGTTGCTAATTTTAGTTTAATACTGTGAGCATTTCGGATGTTTGTAACTAAGTAATTGCAATCAGCTACCCACCCCCGTTTAGCCTTCGGCTTAAACGTCCCCTCCGAAGAGGGGATTTACTACTACCACCAAAGTTCTAATCTTGCCATTTCACTTAATTTTAATTTATCATTCATTAATTGATAAGGTAGAGCCCCTCCAAAGGAGGGATGTATACAACCTCCCTAACAAGTTTATCTTTTTGGAATATGCTGAATGATCTTATTTACAACATTGGCTTCATTACCATCATAATGATGATTGCCGGCAATTTTTTCGATCAGGATATTTTTACCGGTTAAATCGCTATTCCTCAAATCTTTTTCATCTTCTCCAAAAAGAATCACGATAGGTACATCAATAATCTTATTAATAGAAGCATGCACACTTTGTCCGCCGCTTTTATTGCCTAGCATATCCATAATATGGATCTCGAAATCAGTAGTGAGTGAAGGTGAAAGCAAAGTGATATTTTCAACTTGGGCAGCCAGATCTTTAGGAAGCTCGTTATAAGCAAAGGCTATTACATCAGCACCGAATGAGTAACCTACCAGCAAAAATTTATTACGGTTCCATTGCTTCTGATAGTTTTTAACAAGGGCAGCGATAGCAGCGGCAATTTGTGCAGGTGATTTCTTTTGCCAAAAATATTTATTGGAATTCAGAGAAACTACCGGATATCCTTTTGTTGCCAATTCTTTGGTCAGCGCCTGAGAAAATTTGTTCCAGCCGCCATCACCTGTAAGATATAAAACAAGCGGTGCATAAGGATTAGAAACGGATGTAACAATATTGACTGGTAACGTTCTTGTATCTACCTGGCAAAAACCTGACAAAGCACTGAAACAGGTAATTAAGAACATATAAAATGTTTTCAAAACTTAGTTATTTTTAGGTGCCGGAATCAGCGTTATGAGGACGCATTACCTTTGACAATACTGCGGGTAACTGAATCAGGTCAAAATCATTTTCGTATACAAGGTATTTATTCAACCATTGCGTGGCATACTTTTCTTTAAAATCGCGCAGGCCCTGGTAGTGTTGAAAACGCTTGATCTTTTCATATGCAAATTTCACTACTCTTTCAGCAGTACTGTCTGGCTCATCGATACCTGACATAGGAACCAATCCCAGATTCAACCACTGAAGTCCCTGTTGCTTACCATAATCTATCAGGGCAATAATTAATGCATCCATACAACCTCCGGGGGCATCTTCCGTTTTACGGATCAGGTCGTAAGTACATTCATCAGGGGCATAATCGGGGATGATATTTAAAAAAGCTACTACTCTCTTTTCATTATTCCTTATGGCAATCACATGGTGCTTTTTTAATTCTTTCATTTCAAAACTACCCTGAGAAAAAACCGCTTCTTTCTTATCGTAAGCTAACAACCATTCATCAGAAACTGTTTTAAGCTCAAGAATGAGTTCATCACTCAAAGGCGCGGGATATAACGTTGTAGCATAGCCTTTTTTCGACAAGCTGTTGAGCGCGTTGCGCAATGATTTTTTATCTTTTCCTTCCAGTGTAAACTGTTTGATGTCCATCACTGCTTCCTGTCCGATCAACAAACTTTTCTTTTTTAGATTTTCAAAATAGTACATGCTGTCTTCATCAACCCGGTAAAATGCCGGCTTAAGTCCCATTTTCCTGCATTGCTTATCAAATTCCTGCAGTACATTTACTTTATCTTCTTCTGCACAAACCGGTTCTTCTAAAACAACTGCAAAACCATTAGCGATGCGGTAAGAAATAAATCCTTCATATTCTTCTGACATAAAAATCAGTTTGTCGTCATACAATTTATAATAATCCACAGAAGAGGAACCATACCGAATTAAAAGAGCTTCTGCCTCTTCCAGGTTTGTGTCCTTCTTGCTGTCGGCATGATTAATATAAGGTCTTATAAAAGTATAAAAGAAAAACACCCAGGTACAAACGCTTAAAACATTCACGCAGACAAGAAATTCACGTCCGAATCTTGTTATGGGAAACAGCTCTGAATTTTGAAGCAGAAAAAAACTCTTGATCGAATAACCAATAGATTGTTTCCAGCTGAAATCAATTCCAAAATGTTTTACATCTATAAAATAAAAACCGATTGTTTCAAATAAAATCACTCCAAAAAAAACGGTTATCGCAGTTATAATTCCAATATGTAACAATTTAGGATTATTCTTCAAGCGGTATTGTTTATAAGTGGCCAGCAATACAATCACCACAAAAAAAGCAATACTTGCTTCTTCCCAGTCTAGCGCCTTTGTAAGATGCGTTATACCTGACAATAAGGAAACTATCAGGGCTATGAGCCATGCATTACGAAGACCCCTTACGAGAAATGCAGCGGTAACCACCAGCAGCAAACCCATCAATAATACAAGTAAGTTAGAAGCATGAATAGTATCCATCGGTAGGTACTGTCTTAATAAACGAACACGTTCCCTGATAGGTGGCGTAACAGCGGAAAGAATATTCACTACTCCTAATAAAAAAATAAGCACAGCTGGAGCCAGGCGAAGAAAAATATTTTTACCCTTTGCTGCAAATGCAAGTATGCCGGTAAGCAGCGGTAACCAGAATTCGAAAATGCGGTATAAAATTGTTATTTCTACAGCCTGCGCTCCAGTGTATCCATAAAGTGTTAGGATATAAACAAGGGACACTTCCACTGCACCAAGTCCTCTCAGGAATGGGGAGGTGGCAAGCAGAATAACAGAAACAATATATCCAGTACAGGCAGCGCCCAGAGTAGGTTGTACACCAACGGCAAGCATTGCAATAAATAAGTGAAAAATTCCGCAAGCCTCGTTGCCAATAGAAAATAGTGTTGTTATAAAGAATCCTGCCTTTGAAAAATTAAAGTCAAATATTTCATCCAATTTTTTTTTTAAAGAAGGAAAGAACCTGATCATCAAGGCATAAATAAACCCCTTGGTTCTGATTGAGTAAATAATAAAAACAACTGCTCCCAGTAATAGCGCGAGTATAACAATACCTGTGGTTGCATGCTCAACATGACGGGTCTGAAAAATTGTATATATAATAACCGGTACACCTACTATAAATAATGACAGCATGCCGGTGAATGCATAAATACCGGATGCCTGGTGAATCTCCTTTTTATGTATGGCTGATGCACGCAAGTTATTTGGCATATAAGCAAGGGCCGTAATGCCGCCCGCCGGTAAAAAAACGCTGAGAAAATTTCTTTTAAGATATAGTTCGATAGCCAGCTTCCAGGATAATTTAGATTTAACGGTGGCAAAACTGTACACATACATACCGGATTGAAACAAGATATAAATGAATGTTATAAGCACTCCTAAAATGATAAAGTGCCAGTCTGATTGTTTAAGAGCAGGAACAATAGACCGTAACTCTTCACGCTCCTTGCGAAAGAAGTAGATAGCCACCAAAATAAAAAGTACGGCTATAACTTCTTTAAGATGAAGTTTTTTTAAAAACTCTGTAATTTTTTTTTGATTTTTAACAGGCATACAGTTCGCAGTATCAGCTTTTATCAATTACAAATCTACTATGTGGAAGGCTTTGTATTAGTTGAACTTCATTAAAGGGATGTTAAGGGCTGCCACCTTTAAAGTTTTTAAAACCTTCTAGGTTTAATTGCGGTGTCTTAGATACTATCACGCTCTTTCTTGTAATTATGTCTTATAAGTTCTATGAGCCCGCTTGCAAACCTATAAGGTTTTAAAAACCTTATAGGTGAAAAGGATGTCGTTCATTTTACCTAAGAATTACATAAAAAAAGTGCGGATTTTCGATTATTAAATCGCAAAATCCGCACCCTCATTGTTTCTCCCATCTAATTAAACCTTAGGCTCCCAGCCTTCCTGGTAGGTACGTCCCCAGAGAGCCATTGCCTCCTTGTCACCGGTGATATGGCCATTGCTTTGATCGATGTTTATGGTATGGCCAACCCTTTGGGCAATATTTCCCAGTTGCATCATAAGCGTACTCTTAAAACCGATAGCTACATCAGCATTAGGAACTTTAGACAACCTGATGCTATTGAGGAAATTGTCTACATGAATGCCATCAAGGCTTTCATTCGGACTGGCAGCATTCCTACCATCCAGAACCGCTTTGGATTTTATCTCTTTTAACACTTTACCTTTTTCATCACTGATAGTATAGCCGTCATGACCTGTCATCATAGAGCCTTTCTCTCCATAAAATAAAATACCGCGATCGGTGCCTTCAACTTTAGACTGGTTGCAGCTCCGTCCTTCCCAAATAACAGTAGCTTCAGGAAAATCAAAAGTGATCAATTGGGTGTCGGGTGTTTGCCAGTCGTCTTTAAAGTAATACCTGCCGCCGGTAGAATTAACTCTTAGCGGGTAGTCAACCCCTAAGCCCCAACGTGCCACATCAATTTCATGAGTACCGTTGTTCAGCGCCTCGCCTGTTCCCCAATGCCAGAACCAATGCCAGTTGTAATGAATGAGGTTATCCTGAAAAGGCTTTCTTGGTGCGGGTCCCTGCCATAGATCGTAGTCAAGTCCGGCTGGAACATCAGCCTGTTTTCCTACCCCGATGGATTGGCGTGAATTGGTGTACCAGCATTTTGCAAGGTGTACTTTGCCTATAGCACCGGATTGTAATTGTTGGATACCTTCGGTAAGCAAAGTCCAGGATCTTCTCTGGGCACCCATCTGCACCACCCGTTTGTATTTTCTTGCTGCAAGTATGGAGAGCTCACCTTCATGCGGGTTATGGGCTAAAGGCTTTTCACAATAAACATGTTTTCCTGCGGCGCAGCAAAGAATAGTTGCAGGTGCATGCCAATGATCGGGGGTAGCAATATAAGTGGCATCTACATTTTTATCGAGCAACGCTTTACGAAAGTCATTTTCTCCTTTCGGAGCTTCCTTGCCTGCTTTAACAACAGAAGCAATACCTTTTTCCCGTGCCTTTTGGTCAACATCGCAGATATAAATCACCTCGGTATTTGCTTGTTTGGCAAAGGTTGCTGCCATGCCGGAACCACGGCCATTAGAGCCGATAACGGCAACGCGTATGCGGTCATTGGCACCCATGATATTCGCATAACTTTTTGAGCTAAAACCCGCTCCTATTCCGCCAAGCGCTACGGCGGCAGAACCTGCTGAAATCTTCTTAAGAAAATTTCTTCTTGAATTTTTCATCGTTGATAATTTTAATATTAAAGTTCTTTAATTTTTATATCCCTGAATGAAACCTGGTCACCATGGGCCTGTAATAAAATTGGCGAAGTAGTAGCTTCCGCAAAACCTTTGGTGGTTTTAAACTTACTCTCGGTAATACCCTTTTTAAAAGCTTCACTTCCACGGTCAAATTCCACGGTCTTCTCTCCGTTCAAATAATATTCAACATGAGTGCCTTTTGAAACAACGCGTACTGTGTTCCATTGCCCGGCAGGTTTATATTTTTTGCCTGCTTTAGCGGGAATGATATCATATAAAGACCCTGTCTTTCTATTACCATTCACACCTAGCTTTGCATCCGGATGCTTGCTATCATCAATGATCTGGTATTCGCAGCCCAAATTGGTATTTTGAATAAGGAAGAATTTTATGCCGCTGTTACCTCCTTCAGAAATTTTAAACTGCAGGGTAAAGTCAAAGTCTTTGTAAGATTTAGTAGTGATGATATCACCTCCGTGACCTTTCTTGGGATCAAAAGACAATTCATTGTTTGCTGTACTCCAGGCTGAATCGGGTACAACATCTTTAGATGCGTTCCTCCACCCGTTAAGTGTTTTACCATCAAAGAGGGTTATCCATCCACCCTTTCCCGGCGACTGTGCAAATAAACCACAACAATTAATGACTATGATCAGGCATAATAAGTAAGGTATTTTTTTCATTGGCTTTATTATTTTAATTAAAAGGTAGTGATATCTGAGGTTATGCAAAAATGATTTTTTGTAGAGAATACTTTCAAGTGTCAGTTTTCAGCTGTCAGCTATACTTAAAAAGCGTAAAGCAACATTATATCTAGCCAGGTTCGTTTGGATGGGAACACGGCCATTTACAGTTTTCACAATATGTCTGGTAAGCTCCAATCTTTCATCTTCACTTATACTGTACATTTCACTGCTTAGGCAGTTTGCAAAAAATCTTTAACACCGGCTCCCAGGTAAAATTCAACCAATGTAGATACAGCTTCATAATCCACCTTTGCCTTCAGATTAAAAGGTGTGATCATTACCGGGACAAACTTTTTTTCGTTATTAAGCATATAGTTGAAATTTTTGAGATCAATTCATGTGCTTACTTCAAATCTACGAATTAATATACCAGACGTTAAATGTGTTTAAACTACTTATAACACGGGCGCCGACTTCCGAAGTCTTGAATAAAGAAAATTTTAAACCTTACAAAACAGACGTTCGACTTCCGAAATCAGCGTCTTGTTTCAAAGTTGAACGGAGACATTCTTTCGAGACATTCGAACTCTTCAAGATTTCGGAAGTCGAACGTTTCTTCTCATAGGGTCAAATTTCATACTTGCTTTTCCCAAGTTTTCCTAACAAAGCTCCTACTAAATAGATGGTCAATGCACTAACAACGATCGTCATATTGGTATGAAGCGGATTGCGTAACAAAACCGGGAAAGCGGCTGATTTGGAAAATGTCATCCATATAATAACAAGTGTTCCGGTTATAACCGCAATCACAGGAACCGATCGACTGACATGCCTTGCTATCATACTCAATGAAAATATTCCCAGCATTCCTCCGGCAAATATTCCGGATTGTTATACGCAGCTGCTCCTTGCCGGTAAGGTTTTATTAAAATACCTTTTATGTATACTGAAGATTACAATCTAAGAAAAGATTAGAATAATTTTTGGTTGACGCGATTTTGTGGCAACAATCATGTATATCATATTTTCACACAAATCAAAGTTCAGAACCTAGCCATCAGTGTAACACCATAAGTTTTTGGATCCCCCAGGCGTACTGCACCAAAATCATACGCATAAGCAAAGTACCTGGTATCAGTAGCGTTTCTATCCCACAACATGACCTCAAAATTTTTAGCTGCTATGCCGGCACGCAGGTTTAATAAATTATAAGGAGCCTGGTTGATAGTGTTAGCAAGGTTGTAATAAGTTGTGCCTAAATATTTCCACTCACCCCTGACGACGGCTTTTAATTGTTGCCGTCCACCTAAAGGATAAGTGTATTGTGCTGATAACATGGATGTAATTTCAGGAGTAAATATCTGGTGTTTACCTGCCAGGTCAACAGAAGTTCCGTTCTGTGAAATTTTTAACGACTTATACATCGCATGTGTATATCCAAAATTATATCCCAACTCTAAACCCCTGACGGGTTGAGTAAACAATTCGGCTTCTACGCCTTTGCTGACTAACTTACCGGTATTCTTCGTTATTGTTACTGCTTCGGGAAGCACCAGCGTTGGCACCTGGGCGTTAGTAATATTGCTGTAAAAAGCATACAGATTCAAACGCATTGATTTTTCAAATAAATCATTCTTGATTCCTAATTCATAATTATTACTGTATTCCGGTTCATAAGAATATAAAGGGGGTTGAGAAGGATCAGAAGATAATGGCGTTAGTCCACCAGCCCTGAAGCCACGGCTGTAAGTTGCATAAACCATTGAATTGACTGACAGGTGATAGTTTACGGAAAGCTTCGGTGATAAAGCGTGAAAACTGGCTTTGGCAGCCGAATCAGGAAAGGTAGTTATGTATGCAGGATCAGGATCATGCTGATAGGTGGCGGAGACATTTTGTTTTTGATGTTCATAATCATACCTCAACCCAAAGGTAATATCTGTTTTTTTAGCAATGGTGTAGGTGGCCTGGCCAAAAACCGCAACGCCAAAATTTTTCGCTGTAGTGGTATTAACTGTAGTAAACAAAGAATCCGGAACACCAATCAGCGTAGCATCTTTACCATAGCGAATACCCTGCCTGGAAGGGTTATCCTGGTAAAAAATATAGGAGCCTGCGGTCCATTTGAAAAGAGATTCAGAGGAAGCAGGTGACGATAATTTAAACTCCTGTGTAAACACTTTTACATTGTTCCATTTTTTTCCATAATTATTCACAACGGCAACGGCATCAGCAGGAGAAAAATCTCCATCAAGCGGAGCTTTGTAATAACGATAATTTTTTTGGAAGGCGGTTTGCGAACTGAAGTTAATAGAAGTACCATTATAATTTGCCGAGAAGGAAGCATTCTGAGTGTTATCAACCATTGTTGTCAGGGCATTCTGATTAAGCACGAATTGCTTCTTCGCCGCATCATCTCCTGCAACTAACGGAAATGCACCATTGTTCCTGTTGTCATGATGTTTTACATTTAAATTGAAAACCCAGTTCTTTCCGGCAATGTATTTCAAATAATAATTACCGGTAATGCTATGCAGATTATCATAAGGCATGTTGTTGTATTCGTTAAGATAATATCCATCGCGTTGGTTATAAACAGTTGCTACACCAATGTATAATTTATCTTTCACCAGTGGTGTCTTAAACCCTACCGTATATTTCTGCTGGTTATAATTCCCGATATCCGCCTGTAAGAAGCCACTCATCTGATTAGTGGGTTGCCTTGTTATAATATTTACAACTCCTCCCATTGCATTCCTTCCATATAAAGTTCCCTGAGGGCCCCGCAATACTTCAATGCGATCGGCATCTATTAAAACAGGAATGTATGTGTCTAGTCCGAACTGGTTAACACCATCAATGTAAGTAGCAACCGCGGGAACATAAGATGTAGTGGTGATACCCCTGACACCGGTAACATTGCGATGATCTCCCGGTTCTGATGAATACAAATTAGGCACTATGGCGGTGAGGTCTTTACTGTTCCATAACCTGTATTCCTGTATCTGCCGGTACGAAATGGATGAAATGCTTACAGGCACCTGCTGCAATAATTCTTCTTTCTTTTGTGCAGTAACAATCACTTCATCCAGCTTCCGGCTGGCATCTGCCAACAGTACAGTAATGTTTTCATTACTGCCGTTCTTTATAAGCAGGTCGCGGTTTCCAGTGGCAAAACCTATAGCTGTTATTTCAAGCTGGTACCGGCCCGGTTTTAAATTACTGAAATTAAAATGACCAGCTTTATCTGTGATCACCAGCTTATTGCTGTTTAACAAATGAATGGTTGCACCTGCAATGGCCTGGAATTTATTATCTGTAATTTTACCGGATAAGCTAACAGGTTGCTGACTTAACACCAGCATAGTGTTTAACAACAAGCAAACTAATAAAATAGCACGTTTTGTTGCAATGGATTTTATCGATTTCATCACCGTAGAATAGTTTTAAGGTATTAACATTCTTCATCTCAAAACTAAACTATTCATTTAATGGTTAATTGTTAATGGTTAATTGTTAACGGACAATTTCAGTAATACAGGTTTTTATCCATCACCATTAAACATTAACTATAAGCAACTTTCCATTTACAATTAACTATTCAATGTCATTGACTTCTTCGTGTTCCTTGTGGGATTTCCTTTGTGTTCCTTGTGGTTAAAAGACTCTTAGATTCATAAACCTCATTTAAACACAAGGAACACAAAGGATGCCTGCTACATACGAAATCCTTAAGTCAAAGACATTGATTACCATTAATCATTACCTCACCAAAGTAATATCGCCTTTCCTGCTCGTCTTCGTGCCATCACTAAATTCCACCTCTAGAGTATAAGCATAAACATCCATTGGTTGAACCACACCTTTGAACTTACCATCCCATCCCTGGTTGATATCCGCGCTCTCAAACACTTTCTGACCAAGCCTGTTGTAAATGGTAAATTTCATTTTCGCTACTGCAAATCCTTTTACATAAATCCTGCTTGCCTGTTCAGGACCTAGTGGCGTAAAGGCATTGGGCACATCAAGTCTTGGCACTACAATCGTTTTTACAGTAGCGCAAACTGTGTCTGTGCATCCAAGCTGGTTAAAGGCAACCAGGCATACATTGAATGTTCCTGTGGCATTATACTGATGTTCCACATTGGACCGGCTTGTTGTTAATAAACTATCACCATCACCAAAAACCCATTTAAAACGTACTGCATT